>Ga0265314_10000220_pt1 | contig 84921 bp, 77 predicted proteins | sample 4126metaG_FD_203106 | JGI IMG/M metagenome (GOLD analysis project Ga0265314, IMG submission 203106) | Rhizosphere microbial communities from Carex aquatilis grown in University of Washington, Seatle, WA, United States - 4-1-26 metaG | ecosystem: Host-associated > Plants > Roots > Rhizosphere >...
GCGCGCGTTCGAGATCATCGACTGGTTGCCGGTGCGGTTGACCGCGTTCGGCTTCGCAATGACCGGGGACTTCACGGGAGCGATCGAATGCTGGCGCGAACAGGCTGCGACCTGGCGCTCGCGCCCGCAGGGCGTATTGCTCGCTGCCGCCGCGGGAGCGCTGGGCGTCAAGCTGGGCGGCGTGCTGCATGAAGAAGGCGGCATCGTGTACCGCCCGCAACTGGGCGAAGGCGACGATGCCGACGTCGATTACATGCAGGCGGCGGTCGGCCTCATCTGGCGCGCGCTCGTCTTGTGGCTGTTCCTGATCCTGCTCGCGACCATCGCGAGCTGGTTTTAGATTTTAGTCGAGCGAGCCTCATCCGCAAGTTGGTTTTAGCTGTTAAGCGAGCGATCCCGGCCGCGGGCTTGCCTTATTTTTTAGGCGTCAGTCCCAGGTTCGCCTTTTCTTCATCAACTGCAATACCAGCGTCCGATACGATTCCACCCGCGGCGCGGCGATTTCACCGCGTTCGACCGCAGCGCTGATTGCGCAGCCCGGCTCGGTGAGGTGCTTGCAGTCGTTGAACTTGCAGTTGCCCAGATGCGCACGGAACTCGACGAAATCGTGAGCGAGATCTTCCGGTGCGACGTGCACGAGCCCGAACTCCTGCAAACCCGGCGAATCGATGATGTGGCTCGCGGTGTCGAGATGATACAGTCGCGCATGGGTCGTGGTGTGGCGTCCGCTGCCGAGCGCCGCGGACAGTTCGCCCACGCGCGCGGCGGCGTCGGGCAGCAGCCGGTTGATGATCGTGGACTTGCCCATGCCCGACTGGCCGACCAGCACGCTCAATTGGCCCGCGAGCCGCTCGCGCAGCGGGGCGATGTCGATTTTCGCCGCGAGCGGGAGCACTTCATAACCCAGCGCCTGGTAAAGGTCCAAACCGTGCAGCGCGTCCTGCGCGCCGGGCAAATCCATTTTGTTCAACGCCAGCAACGCCGGGATGCGCGCTTCCTCCGCGGCGGCGAGGCAGCGGTCGAGCAGTTCGGCATGGAACGGCGGCGCCACCGCGATCACGATCACGATTTGCGTGACGTTGGCGGCGATCAGCTTTTCGCGCTGCACGTCGGAGCGGTAAAAGAGCGACGCGCGCGGCGCGATCGATTCGATGACGCCCTGGCCGGTCGCGGTCATCGCGACGGCGACGCGGTCTCCGCAGGCGAGATCGGTGCGTTTACCGCGCGTGACGCAGGCGATCAGTGCGCCAGCGGCGAGTTCGACGGTGAATTGGCGGCCGAAGCTCGCGACGACGGTTCCTGCGTGGGTGGCGGAGGGTGCCTTTTTACCGGCGCGGCTCAAAGCGTGAACAGCGCGTCGAGCTTCGCCGCACAGATAAAATCGTTCTCTGAAAGCCCGTTTATGGCGTGGGTCGAATAATCGACCTTGCACTGGTTGTAGCCGACCGTCATGTCGGGATGATGGTCTTCGCGGTGGGAGACCCACGCGGCGGCGTTCACGAACGCCATGGTCTGGTAGTAGTTCTTGAATTCATACGTCTTGGTGATGACGCCGCCGCGCAATTGCCAGCCGTCGAGATGGCCGAGCAGAGCGGTGATTTCCTGCGGCTTCAACAGCGACACGCCGCCTTCGCACGGCTTGCATTTTTTTTGCGCGAGATCGGCGGCGGTCATTGGAACTTGTAATACTTCTGGTTCAGATAAGCGGCGACGTGTTCTTCCTCGTCGGGAAACCATTGCACGTTGAGTTGCGTGACGCAGGCGCGCACCTGTTTGAGCAATGCGTCGGCACTTTTCACTTTGCGGTCCGGCCGCGTGAACATGCCGCTGCCATCGCCGCCGAGTCGTTGCGCGTGACAGGCGCTGCACCTGGCTTCGTCGAACAGCCTGGCGCCGGCGGCGGGGTCGGCCTTAGGGAACGGGGCGGCGAGCGCCGCGCCTGATAGCACGAGGCCGAGCAGCGATGCCCGAATTGGGTTCATGGATGTGCTCCTTGTGCGCCGGCTCACCGGATCGCTTGCAGGCGCGCGATGCGCAGCGTCGCCGGCGGATGCGAATCGTAAAACATGGAATGCAGCGGATCCGGGGTCAGGGTTGCGGCATTGTCCTTGTAGAGTTTGACGAGCGCCGAGATCAGGTCGGCGACGGAAGCGTGCTGTGCCGCGTAGCGGTCGGCTTCGAATTCGTGCTTGCGCGAATAAAAACTCGTCAGCGGATGCAGCAGGAAGATGAACTGGGGGACGACGACGAAAAACAACACCAGCGCCACCGCAGTCGACGGCGTCTGCACATTGAGCCCGCTGTAAAACCACGGCTGGTTCATGAGCTGCGCGAGCAGCCACAGGAACGCGAGGCTCGCGGCGAATATCCACGCGATGCGCTTCACCACGTGCCGCAGCTTGAAATGCCCGAGTTCGTGCGCGAGCACCGCCTCGATCTCGCTCGGCACGAGCCGCGCGAGCAGCGTGTCGAAAAACACGATGCGCTTGGATTTGCCGAATCCCGTGAAGTAGGCATTGCCGTGGCTCGAGCGGCGCGAGCCGTCCATCACCATCAGGCCCTGGGCCTTGAAGCCGCAACGTTCCAGCAATTGTTCGATGCGCAGCTTCAGCTGTGCGTCGTCGAGCGGCACGAACTTGTTGAAGAGCGGCGCGATCCAGATCGGATAGACCGTCAGGATGACGAGGTTGAACGCGACCCAGATCAGCCAGGCGTAAAGCCACCAGAGGTCGCCCGCGCGTTCCATCAGCCACAGCATGCAGGCGAGCAGCGGAATGCCGAGCGCGGCCGCGAGCGCCGCGTTTTTCAGCGCATCGACGATGAACATGCGCGGCGTCATCTTGTTGAAGCCGAAGCGCTGTTCGATCCCGAAGGTGCGGTACCACGCGAACGGCAGATCGAGCACGCTGGTCGCGGCGCCGAGCAGGACCAGCAAGGCGACGCCGCGGGCGACACCGGGCCCGAACCAGCCGGCGGTGAGGTCGAACATCCACTGCAATGCTCCGCCGAACGTCAGCACGAGGATGAGCGCGCATTCGAAAACGGTGGTGAGCACGCCGAGCCGGGTTTTCGCGCAGCTGTAGTCCGCCGCGTGACGGTGCGTTTCCAGGCTGATATCGACCGCAAACTCGGCCGGCACCGCATCGCGATGGCGTCGTATGTGGTCGAGATGGCGCATCGCGAGCCACATTTTGGCGCCGGTGGCCAGCGCCAGCGCGGTTAGAAACACGAGGGTGAAAGTCTGCATGGAGCGAAGATTATCCTATGAAGGGGAACTATGACAAAATATCGCTTCCTTTCGTTCAGTGAAACCAATGGCAGCCGACGCGAACAACCTGATCTGGGTCGACATGGAGATGAGCGGGCTCGACCCCGGGATCGAAAAAGTGCTCGAAGTGGCGATCGTCGTCACGGACACGCAGCTCAATACGGTCGCCGAAGGGCCGGTGATCGTCGTGCATCAGCCCGACGCGGTGCTCGACGCGATGGACGCGTGGAACAAGAGCACGCACGCAAAGTCGGGGCTGATCGAGCGCGTCAAAGCTTCGACGTTGAGCGAAGCGGCGGCGGACGCGAAACTTGTCGAGTTCCTGAAACAGTACGTGCCCGCGGGCGTGTCGCCGCTGTGCGGCAATTCGGTGCACCAGGACCGGCGCTTCATGGTGAAATATCTGCCCGGGTTCGAGGCGTATTTTCATTACCGCAATCTCGACGTCAGCACGCTGAAGGAACTGATGCGGCGCTGGAAGCCGGAACTGGCGGCGGGCATGACCAAGCACGGTCGCCACGAAGCGCTGGCCGACATCTACGAGTCGATCGACGAACTCAAGTACTACCGCGAGCACTTTCTGAAGCTCTAGTGCCTCACCGTCAGAGACGCACGTCATCGGCGGTTAGATACGAACAGAATCCCAACCCTGCATAGCGCAAAATCATGCGCACTATCGTTTGGGTGCCGATTCTGGGCGGGCTCCACTGGTATTTCGGCACCCGGCAGGCCCGCTAGACCAACCCGAATACCGCAGGCGTCCTGAACCTGCGGCGCGTCGAATTCACGCAGCGTTGCGACCGGCTTATTCTGCGGCAATAAGACTGCCGGCGCGCTGCTTATTCCAGCTTGATTTCGCCGTCGAGCGTGATGTCGAGCCCGACTGCGCCTATCGTGAGCTGCATGCGCGCGGGAAATGTCTCGTTCCCTTTCAGCTTGCCGTCGGCGACTGCCTTGGCGACGGCACGCTCGATTTCGGACTGCGAGCGCACGCCGACGGTTTTCAGAAACTTGCGGATGCTCATGTTGAAGGCTTCTTCGTTCATGCCGGTTCTCCTCAATTTTGAGTAATTCAGTGAATCGGTGATTGAGCGGTTGAGCAACCTAATCACTGGATCACTTAATCACCTAGTTTCTGGTTCGCTTTGTAGAATGCCATGAGTCCGGCGGTCGACGCATCGTAACTTGCGGCCTGTGCGGTGGCGTCGAGATCCGGCAGTATGCGCGTCGCCAGTCGCTTGCCCAGTTCGACGCCGGGCTGGTCGAATGCATTGACGCCCCAGAGCGTATTTTGCACGAACACCTTGTGCTCGTACAGCGCCAGCAGCATGCCGAGCGTCCGCGGAGTGAGTTTTTGCACGAGGATGGAATTGCTCGGGCGGTTGCCGGGAAAGCCGTCGTCCGGCGCGCCGTTCATCAGCGCGGCGGTTTGCGCGAAAAAATTGGCGAGCAGTATCGCGTGCGCAGCGGCGTTCTTGTGATGCGGTTCGCATGCCGCGATGAAATCGGCGGGCACGAGCCGCGTCCCCTGGTGCAGCAGCTGGAAAAACGAATGCTGCGCATTGGTGCCGGTCGCCCCCCATATGATCATGCCGGTGTCGCAATCGACCGCCCCGCCGTCGCGCGTGACGCGCTTGCCGCTCGATTCCATGTCGAGCTGTTGCAAATGAGCGGGCAGTAGCGCGAGCGATTCGTCGTACGGCAGGATGGCGTGCGACGCGGCGCCGAAAAAATTGTTGTACCAGACGCCGAGCAGCGCAAGCACGACGGGCATGCTGCGCTCGAACGGCAAGTTGCGGAAATGCTCGTCCATTTCGCGCGCGCCGCGCAGGAGCTTCTCGAAATTGTCCATGCCCACGCCGAGCGCGATGGGCAGGCCCATTGCCGACCACAGCGAGTAGCGGCCGCCGACCCAGTCCCAGCAGGGAAACACGCGCTCCGGCGCAACGCCGAAATCGGCGGCCAGCCGCTTGTTGGCGGTGACGGCCACGAGCTGACTGCCGGCGGGGCCCGCCGGCAGTGCCAGCCAGTCGCGCACGATTTTTGCGTTAGTGAGCGTCTCGGTAGTGGTAAACGTTTTCGATTCGACGATCGCCAGCGTGGCGGCGGGATCGAGCCCGGACAGGGTCCGGCAAACCGCCGCCGCATCGACATTCGAAATGTAATGCACGCGCGGACCGCCATCGCAGTAAGGCGCCAGCGCCTGCGTGGCAAGCGCCGGTCCCAGATGCGAACCGCCGATGCCGATGTTGATGACGTCGGTGATTTTTCGTCCGTCACGGCCCCCGATGGAGCCGTCGCGCACGCCGTCCGAAAATTCGCGCATACGCGCGAGCGTGTCCCGGATTTGCGGCATGACGTCGGCGCCGTCGACGAACACCGGCACGCTGTCGCGCAACGCCGTATGCAGGGCCGGGCGGTGTTCGCTCGTGTTGATTTTGTCGCCGTTGAAGAGGCGCTGAATCTCGTCCCCCAGGCCGCGCCCGCGCGCGAGCGCCACCAGCAGTTGCATGGTTTCGGCGCTGACGAGGTTCTTCGAGTAATCGAGCAGCAGACCGTCCATCCGGAGCGAGAAATTCTCGAAGCGCTGCGGGTCGTTCGCGAACAATTCCGGCAGGCGAGTGCCCGCGAATTTCTCGCGATGCGATTTCAGCGCCAGCCACGCGCGGGATGAGGTGAGGGTTGACATATCGCTTGCGGCGCGTTGCCGTTGTCGCGTCGCCGGATGATTTTACTGGCTTTCGGCATGCGTGCGTAACTTCGTCACATCGCACTCGAGTTTTCCGCGCGCGGCGCGATTTTTACCATTGCGCGTGAAATAAAAAAGCACGCGTTGTTGGCGCGTGCCTTTTATCGTCGGCTGCGGGGCATGCAAGAGAGCATGCTTCCGCCGGCATTGCCGCCAGGGTCAGTGCATGCGCTCGTATACCGCGGCGATGCCCTGGCCGCCGCCGATGCACATCGTGACCAGCGCGTATTTGCCGCCGATGCGCTCGAGTTCGTAAAGCGCCTTGACCGTCAGCAGCGCACCCGTGGCGCCGATCGGATGACCGAGGCCGACCCCGCCGCCGTTCGGATTGGTTTTCTTCGGATCGAGCTTGAGATCGCAGGCCACCGCCATCGCCTGTACTGCAAATGCCTCGTTCGCCTCGATCACGTCCATGTCGCTGACTTTCAGGCCGGCCTTGTCGAGCGCAATCTTGCACGCCGGCACCGGGCCGATGCCCATGATTTTCGGGTCGACGCCGGCGAGGCCGTACGATACGAGGCGCGCCATTGGTTTCAAGCCCTGTTTCTCGGCCGCGGATTTTTCCATCATCACGATCGCCGCCGCCCCGTCGTTGATGCCGGACGCATTGCCGGCCGTCACCGTACCGTCTTTCTTGAATGCCGCCCGCAGTTTCGCCATACTTTCGAGGCTCGCGTCGGCACGCGGATGTTCGTCCTTGTCAAAGAGCGTCGTGCCTTTGCGCGTTTTCAGTTCGACCGGCATGATCTGGTCCTTGAAATAGCCTTTTTCGATCGCGTTGACCGCGCGGCGGTGGCTTTCCACCGCGAACTCGTCCTGCTGCTCGCGGCTGATTTTCCATTGCGCGGCGATATTCTCGGCGGTGATGCCCATGTGCACGGTCTCGAACGGATCGGTCAGCGCCCCAACCATCATGTCGATCACGCCGCCGTCGTTCATGCGCTGGCCCCAGCGCAGGGTCGGCATCAGGTAACCGCCGCGGCTCATCGATTCGACGCCGGCGCCGACTGCGATGTCGGCGTCACCCAGCTTGATCATTTGCGCCGCGCTGACGATCGCCTGCAGGCCGCTGCCGCAGAGGCGGTTGACCGTGAGCGCCGTCGTTTCCTGCGGCAGCCCCGCTTTGATGCACGCGACGCGCGATACGTACATGTCTTTCGCTTCGGTGTGGATCACGTTGCCGAGCACCATCGTGCCGACCGTCTTGGGATCGACCTTCGCACGCTTCACTGCTTCGCGGATGATCTGCCCCGCGAGCTCGGTGGGGGCGAGGTCTTTCAATGCGCCGCCATAATCGCCGATCGCCGTGCGGGCGCCGCTCAATACGACAACTTCGCGTTCGTTGCTCATGGTGCTCTCCTTCAGACCGTTGATTGCACTGCGAATGAATTTACCCGGACGGGCAAATAGAGGAAGTGGGAATTGCTATTTTACGCTCGCCTCCCGTGGGTGTCGAGAAATCGGGACGCCCGCTCGTCATTGTGGGCAGGCGAGCGCGATCAAGGCAAAAGTCCGTCAGTGGCGGGTCGCTGACGAGGCGGGTGCCGGAGTCGTCGCAAAGAGGGCCGCGGCTTCGCCGCCGTCGAAGCTGTAGCGCTGGTTACAGAATTCGCAATTCACCTCCACTTCCCCGCGCTCGGCCACTATGCTTTCGACTTCGGTGCGCCCCAGCATGTGCAGCATGGCTGTCACGCGTTCGCGCGAGCAGGTGCAGCGGAATTCGACGGGCCGCGCCTTGAACACGCGAATGTCTTCCGCGGAGTACAGCCGCCGCAGCAATGTCGGCCCGTCGTGTGCGGCAAGTTCCGGCGGCGTGAGCGATGCGGCCAGCACAGTCGCGCGCCGCCACGCGTCGGCATCGATGCCGCTGCCGTCGGGCAATTTTTGCAGCAGCAGGCCGGCCGCGCGCTCGTCCTGCGCGACGAGCCACAGCCGTGTTTCGATCTGCTCGGAACGCAGCATGTACTGCTCGAGCGCCGCGGCCACGGTCGCGCCTTCCAGCGTGACCACGCCCTGGTACCCCGGCCGGCCCTGGCCGGGATCGAGCGTGATGGCGAATTTGCCGTCGCCGACCAGCGCCGAGAGATCGCCGCTCGCGGGCACCTTGGACCACTTCGCAGTCGCGCGCATGTGATGACCGCTGGTGCACTCGACGACCAGCAGCTTCACCGGCCCGCCGCCTTGTATTTGCATGATCAACGTGCCGCCGAATTTGAGCGTCGCGGTGAGCAGTGCGGCGGCGGCCATCATTTCACCCAACAACGCGCGCACCGCGGGAGGATAGGCGTGACGCTCGAGCACGGCGCGCCACGTTGCGTCGAGACGCACGATCTCGCCGCGCACCGGCGCGCGCTCGAACAAAAAGCGTTGAATCGTGTCGGCCATGAGTGATTATAGGACAGCGGAAGCGTGCGATAATTTCAATCGCAAAATCCCGATCCAGTTTCCCCCATCGCAAGCACGGCGGCATACTTGAAAATCATTGGCACGCTCTTCGGTGTGATGCTCGTCCCGGCGCCCGCGGTCGCGCAGGCGCCCGCGTATCCGGACAAGCCGGTCCGTTTCGTCGTGCCGTTCACCCCCGGCGGTTCGGCCGACATTTTCGCGCGCGCGATCGGCCAGAAACTGGGCGACGCGTGGGGCCAGCAGGTCGTGATCGACAATCGCGGGGGTTCCGCGGGCATCATCGGCTCGGAAATCGTCGCGAAGGCGCCGCCGGACGGCCACACGCTGATGCTCGGCATCACCGCCAACATCGCGATCAATCCGGGGCTGTTTCCAAAATTGTCGTACGATCCCGTCCGCGACTTCGCGCCGGTGACGCTGATCGCGGCGGCACCGTACGTGATGCTGGTCACCCCGGCGCTGCCGGCGCGGTCGGTGCCGGAATTCATCGCGCTCGCGAAAGCGCGGCCGGGGCAGTTGAACTACGCGTCGACGGGCAGCGGCAGCGCGGGCCATTTGACCGCCGCGTTGTTCGCTTCGATGGCCGGTGTCGAACTCACGCATGTGCCGTACAAGAACATCGGCTCGATACTGGTCGACATGTTCGCCGGCCGGATCGAAATGATGTTCGTCGGGCTCGTCTCCGCGCAGCCGCATGTCAAGGCGCAGAAACTGCGCGCGATCGGCATTACCGGGGCACGGCGTTCGCCACTGATGCCGGAGCTTCCGACGGTGGCCGAATCCGGCGTGCGCGGTTTCGAGGTCACCGGGTGGTATGGCGTGTTTGTACCGGCGCGGACACCGCCGGCGATCGTCGCGAAGCTCAATGCCGACATCGTCCGGGTTATGAAATTGCGGGACGTAACTGAACGCTTCGCTGCCGAGGGCGCCGAACTCGTCGGCAACACCCCCGCGCAATTTTCTGTTTACATCGCGGGCGAAATCGCGAAGTGGTCGCGGGTCGTCAAGTTGTCGGGCGCGCGACCGGACTGACGGTAAAGGATATTCATGAAAGATTTTCTCGAGATTGCTCCCGGCTTCAAGATGCGCTACCGGCTCGACGACTATACGGACCCGTGGCGCGAGGCGCAGACGGTCGTGTGCGTGCACGGGTTCGGCGAGTCCGGCGCGGGCTGGCGCGCGTGGGTGCCGTATCTCGCGCGCGATTTTCGCGTCGTGCGCATCGATCAGCGCGGGTTCGGCGAATCGTCGGCGATGAGTGACGATTTCGACTGGAGTCTCGACGTGTTGACCGGCGATCTCGAGCATGTCGTAAATGCACTCGGCAACGGCCCCGTGCATCTGATCGGCGCCAAGATCGCAGGTCCTGTGGTCATGCGCTTTGCCGCGACGCGTCCGCAACTCGTGAAGAGCGTGACGGTGGTCGGGTCGATGGCGCGCGGCCCGCAGGACACGCGTGCCTCGGTGCAGGATTTCGTTGCGCACGGAATCGAAAGCTGGGCGCGCACTTCAATGGGCGCGCGGCTTGGCAGCCGGCTCCCGCCGGACGCCGTCGAGTGGTGGATAAAACTCACGTGCCGCACGCCGCGCTCGACGATATTGGGCTTGTTGCCGCGCGCATCCGGCATCGACGTCACGGCAGACCTGCAGAACATCCGCTGCCCGGTGCTGGTGATCACCACCGACAGCAAGCGCCGTCCCGCGAGTTCGACGCGCAAGTGGCAATCGCTGCTTGCCAGTTCCGAGCTCGTCGTGTTGCCGGGTGACGCATATCACCCTGCGGCATCGGACCCCGACGCTTGCGCGCGCGCGACCGCGGATTTTTTAAAGCGGGTAAGCGGCGCCTAGCGGGTCGCCGGCTTTTTGGTCAGCGCGTAAAGCCGGTAGCGCTCGACCTTGTCGCCCGGTCGCGCGCCTTCCCAGATTTTTTGCCAGGGTCCGAGCGGGACGTGTTCTTCGCTCGAGTCGCCCTGCACGAGCGTGAGGTCGCAGTCGTCACGTTTGCGTCCGGGCGCATCGACTCGCCACGTAATGATGTTGGCGAAATAGTGCAGCATCGCGCGCTGCGGTTCGCCGAGATTCAGGCTCGCGACGCACGTATATTTTGGCGGCAATGCTTTTTGCATTTCCGCGATCATTCCCCGGTAGCTCTTGCCCGTATCTATCCAGCCGACGAACAGGATCGCGATCAGGCCCCAGATCATCGTCATCGTGGCGGCCCATGCGATGACGGGGCGCTCGCGGGTTTTTTTGAGGCGTGCGATGAGCGCGACCCAGCCGGCGGTGTACAGCGCGCCGAGCGCGCACGGCAGCCATTTGAAGCCGGTCGTGTAGCCCGGCTGCAGATCAAGCAAATGATCGTGCAGCTTCGGCGGCAGGCTCAGTTCGAGCGCGCCCCAGTAGAACCATGCGGCGACTATGAAGACGCCGCCGCTCATCAGGCTGAACCAGTACATCAGATTGGCGGCGCCGCGCCGCAGCGTATCAGTCGCCGGCGTGGCGAGCAGTGCGATCGGCAATATCAGCGGCAGCGCGTACAGTTCGCGTGCGTCGGCGGACGCGCTCAAAACTGTGAATATGACGGCGAACGCAGTCAGCGGCAGCGCGTAAGCGGGAGTTGCAAGGCCGGTGAGCCGCGCCCGCCACAGAGCCCATGCCGCGAGCGGCAGCGCCGGCAGCGCATACCACGGCAGGATGCGCAGGTAATGCGCCGTGTCGGCGGGCGGGCCGATCTCGTTGGTGCCGAGAAAGCGCCCGAAGTTGTTGACCATCAGCCACTCGTTGAAGAGCCCCGGCGACTGGTGATAGAGCGCAAGCGGCCAGATCGACAACCACGGCGCGCACGCGAGCGCGGCCACGCCGAGACAGATCGCGTAGCTGCGCGTGCGCCAGGCGGCGAAGACCGGCAGCAAAATCGCGATGATGCCGAAGACGCCCGGCGCGAGCAGGCCCTTCGACATGAAGCCGATGCCGACGCCGGTGCCGAGCCAGAAACCGCCGGGCGCGGGCCGCCGCAGCGCCAGCGCGAAGCCGTACAGTCCCGCGGCAAATCCCGTCAGCAATGAGATGTCGGTGATGAGCTGGTGGCTGCGGATCAGGATGCCGAGGCAGCCCATCAGCATCAAGGCCGCTATCCTGCCGCGCTGCGCGCCGTAGAGTTCGCGCGCGGCGCCGGCGACGAACGCGAACGTGAGCGCCATGTACAGCCCCGTTGTGAGCCGCGCCGCGTCGTGCAGGGCGAACGGCGGCGAGAACAGCGCAGCAATGGCCGCGGCGCTCCAATAAAAGAGCGGCGGTTTCTCCATGAACGTTTCGTGCGCGAGCATGGGCACGACCCAGTCGCCGCCGTGCAGCGCGCTGTAGACGAGGCCGAACGTGTAGGCTTCGTCGGGCTTCCATGGATCGTGGCCGATCAAACCCGGCAATATCCATGCCGCGGCGAGCAGCCAGACCCAGCTCAAGGGAATCGGTTGCTGCGCGCCGGCAGGGGCGGCGTTAAACGGCATGGCGAGGTCGGGCGTTCATCATTATCGTTGTCGGGCAGCCCGCAGTTTACGCGAGCTTGCGCTTGTAGATGTCTTCAAGTATGCGCAAAGGCGCGAAATGTTCGTCATGCATGGCCGCGACCGGCAGGTAAAACGTCTGCTCGAGCAGGAACTGGCCCGCCAGCGCCGCGTGCATCACGCGGTCGGTGAACACGATCCACGTGGAGCGCGCCGGAAATTCGAAACGGGTGCGTTGTGTCGCCTGTTGATAACCGTCGTCGAGCTTCGCCGCGTCGTGCAAATTGAGCATGACGTGATCATAGGCGCTGCGGCGCCCTTTCGTGATGTGCAGTCTTTCCAGCAACCACGCGCTGCCCGGCCATTGCGGCGGCACGCGGCCCGCGAAACGCCGCGCCATCGCGTCGAACGGCTCGCCGATTTCCCAGACGCGGGGCTCGCCGTGCGGATGCACGTTGGTGAAGACGCGCAGGATGCGCAGGCCCTGGTTCGGCCGCGACGCGAAAGCGTCGATGTGCAGCCGCGTGTCGTCCTTTTTGCGCGAAGTTTCGCGCCCGCGCGTTTCCACCGGCCGGAAGCTGGTGAGTCCGTGCGCAAGGCGGCCGGCGTAATGCGGACATACGTTGGATACGAGTGCATGCGCATGTTGCGCATAGCGGCCCATCAGCGCTGCGAGCTGGGCGCGATCGTCGCCCGCAGCCGAGGTATGCGCGATTTTTGACGTACGCGGATCGTAGCTTACGTTCTTGGCGGTGCCTTCGAGCCACCGGGGCGACAGGAACCGTCGTTCCCTTTCGGTCAATGCGAACTCGAGCCGCGGCAGAAACAGTACGCTGCCGCTTTCCAGGTCGAGTATGGCGTCGGCAGCCGCAGAAGATGGCAGGGGCGCGTCCCATAGCGCAAGGTCGAGTGTCGAGAGCGGGTTCGTCATTCGATGATCTTCAGCGCCTGTCCTGCCGCGGGTTCGCCGCCAGGATAGAGGCCGTTCAACAGCCGCAAGTGCGCGACCGCATTCTTGCCGAGCGGAGAATTGCGCGCGAGTTCGGCGAACGTCGCGCCGGCGGGCGCGTTGATGATGCGCAGCGTGAGAGGCCGCACCGAATTGCGCTCCGTGTCAGACATGGCGTGAAAGCTCGCTATCGTAGCATTGATCAGCGGCAGCGCCGGCTGCATCGCGGCGTCGGTTTTGGCCTGGCCGCCCACGAGATACGCATTCTTGCCAAGGAAAATCACCGCAGCGCGGGTCGGATAGCCGCGCACGGTGGTGGTGGCCGTCGCGGCGGCAAGACCGTTGATGGTGGTCGAGGTCACCTCGCGCGCGCCGCCAACGGCTTTGCGCAATAGGTCGGCGGGCGCGCCCTGGGCGCGGCCGGCGAGCCGCATTTCGATCAGCACGTCGTTGTTGCGGTTCACCGCCGACACGCGATCCGGCTGGTTGGTGATGCGCCAGTTTTCGGGAAACTTGAAAGCCAGCCCGAGGTCGTGGTGGTAGAAGGTGAAGTTGCGCACGAAGCCCTGGCTTTCGCTGTAGCCGAACGGGATCTTGTCGATCGCGCGCAAAAATTCTTCCTGGTTCACGCGACCGGTGCCCGCCGGTATCCGGCCCGCTTCGCCGACCACCTCCTGCAGCCGCTGGTCGGCGTCGGGGTGGGACGCGAAGACGCCGTGATAGCTGCGCGGTTCGCGGCCTTCGGATTTCGCCACCTCTGCATCGTAGAGCTCCTGGTTCTTCAGCACGTCGAGCACCTTGATCATCGCTTGCGGATCGTAGCCGGTGCGATACAGATACTCGGCGCCGAGCTTGTCGGCTTCGAGCTCGTGTTCGCGGCCGTAGCCCGACAGGAGAGCGTTGCCGAGCAGGTTGATCGCGGTGTCGCCGGCCTGGTTGCGCAAAACCGGCACGAAAATTCCGAGCAGCGTGGCGCCGACGCCGGCGGCGGTTGCCGCGCTGATCTGCTGCACGCTGTGGCGCGCGGTCACGTGGCCGGTTTCATGGCCGAGCACGGCCGCGAGTTCCGCCTCCGAGTTCAGATAGGCGAGGATGCCGCGAGTGATGTAAATGTAGCCGCCGGGCAATGCGAATGCGTTGATTTCGGGCGAGTCGACGACCGTGTAAGTGTATTGGAGCTGCGGGCGGTGGCTCGCCTTGCCGAGCCGCTGGCCGACTTCGTTCACGTACTTTTGCAGCAGCTTGTCGTCGAATACCCCGTATTCCTGCCGCACTTTCACGTCTTCCTGGCGGCCGATCTGGACTTCCTGCGATTCCGACATCGTCACGAAATTCGCGCGGCCGGAAACGGGATTTTGCGCGCAGTCCGCGAGCAGCAGCGTCAGCGGCAACAGCGCGAACAGAACAGGAATCCGCAACGTCATGGCGCGATTTTAGCGGTTGAGTCGCGAAACGACTACCGCTGCGCCCGATTCGGGTGCGCGCCGCACCACTAACGTGCGAGGGTTTGCGCCATGAATGGCGGCGGCGCGTATACCGCTCGCATAGCCGTACCGGATTCGCCAATGAAAACAGCTCGCTGATTAAAGGATTTGCGTACTCGTCCGGCGCTGGTATGCATCCTGCTGATAAGCAGGGCGTTCAATTTTGAGCGGAGACGCGCATGTCCGGCTTCAAGAACCCGTATGACCCGAACATCAAACTGTCCGCCGGCTGCGCTTGCGGCCGCCACTCGACGCCGGCGGAACACGACGCCGCGCTCGAGGCCGACTCGCTCGCGAGCGGCAGCGAGGCGCTGCACGCGCGGGTGGTCGAATCCGCAGTCATGCGCGCGCTGTTTCCGCAGGACGAGGTGCGCCGGCGTTTCCTGCGCGCGGTAGGGGCCGGCACCGCGTTGTCGGCGATATCGACGTTTTTTCCGCTCGGCGCGGCCAAGGAGGCGTTCGCGCAAAGCGGCGGTCTCGAGAAGCAGTCGGTCAAGATCGGTTTCATCCCCATCACCTGCGCGACGCCCATCATCATGTCGCTGCCGATGGGCTTTTATGCGCGGCAGGGACTCAACGTCGATGTCGTCAAAACCGCCGGCTGGGCGGTCATCCGCGACAAGACCCTCAACAAGGAGTACGACGCAGCGCACATGCTCTCGCCGATGCCGATCGCGATCACGATGGGCGTCGGTTCCAATCCGATTCCCTACACCGTGCCGGCGATCGAGAACATCAACGGGCAGGCCATCACGCTGGCGATCAAGCACAAGGACAAACGCGACCCCAAGCAGTGGAAGGGTTTCAAGTTTGCCGTGCCTTTCGATTACTCGATGCACAACTATCTGCTGCGCTATTACTTGGCCGAGCACGGTATCGATCCGGACCGCGACGTCCAGATCCGCGCCGTGCCGCCGCCCGAGATGGTTGCCAACCTGCGCGCCGACAATATCGACGGTTTCCTCGCGCCCGATCCGGTCAACCAGCGCGCGGTCTACGACGGCGTCGGTTTCATACACTTGCTGACGAAGGAATTGTGGGACGGGCACCCGTGCTGCGCGTTCGCCGCCAGCAAGGAATTCGTCACGACCAATCCAAACACGTATCGCGCGCTGTTGAAGGCCATCGTGGATGCCACCGCCTACGCCGCGAAACCGGAGAACCGCAAGCAAATCGCGGAGGCCATTGCGCCGGTCAATTTTCTCAATCAGCCGGTGACGGTGGTAGAGCAGGTGCTGACCGGCAACTATGCCGACGGCCTCGGCAATATATTGAAGGTGCCCAACCGCATCGACTTCGATCCGTTCCCGTGGCAGTCGTTTGCGGTCTGGATCATGAGCCAGATGAAGCGCTGGGGCCAGGTCAAGGGCAACATCGATTACGCGAAAATCGCGCGCGAAGTGTTTCTCGCGACCGATGCGGCAAAGATCATGAAAGAGGCCGGGCTGAAACCGCCGGCGACCGCGAGCAAGAAATTCTCGGTAATGGGCAAGGAGTTCGATCCCGCCAAGCCCGATGCCTATATCGAGAGCTTCGCGATCAAGAGGACATAGGCCTCCATGATGCCGCGTTCGGGCCGTCTTGCGTCTGCGTTGCTGTCGATGCTTATTTTCGCGCTGTTTCTCGCGATCTGGCAGGCGGCGACCCGGCCGAGCGTCGGCACGCAGGTGGCCGACACGGAATACGCGAAGATGCTCGGATCCGCCGCCGCCAGCGGCCAGAAATCCGCGATGCCCTCGCCGAAAGACGTAGGACTCAAAATGTGGGAGCACATCAAGGACCCGTTTTACGTGCGCGGCACCAACGACCAGGGTATCGGCATCCAGATCGCGTATTCGATCGGCCGCGTGACGGTCGGCTTCGGATTGGCAGCGCTCGTCGCGATCCCGCTTGGTTTCGTGATCGGCATGTCGCCATTGCTCTATCGCGCGTTCGATCCGTTCATCCAGGTGTTGAAGCCGATTTCGCCGCTCGCGTGGATGCCGCTCGCGCTGTATACGATCAAGGACAGTGCGACCTCGTCGATTTTCGTGATCTTCATCTGTTCGTTGTGGCCGATGCTGATCAACACCGCATTCGGCGTGTCGGCCGTCCGGCGCGAGTGGCTGAATGTCGCGCGCACGCTGGAGGTTTCCCCGATGCGCACGGCGTTCCGGGTCGTGCTGCCGGCCGCCGCGCCCACCATCATGACCGGCATGCGGATCTCGATTGGCATCGCGTGGCTCGTGATCGTGGCGGCGGAAATGCTGGTCGGCGGCACCGGCATCGGCTACTTCGTCTGGAACGAATGGAACAACCTGTCGATCAGCAACATCCTGTGCGCGATTCTGCTGATCGGTCTCGTTGGCATGCTGCTCGACCAGATCCTCGCGCGTCTCGCGCGCGCCGTCACGTATCCAGAGTAGGGCGCCGCGAACGTGGAATTTCTGAGGGTCGAAGGTTTGTCGAAATCGTTTGCGCCGCCGCGCGGCGGCGCGCCGTTCGTCGTGTTCGACAAGGTCCACTTCTCGATCGACAAAGGCGAGTTCGTCTGCATCGTCGGCCATTCGGGCTGCGGCAAATCGACGATACTCAATATTCTCGCCGGCCTCGAAGAAGCGAGCGCCGGTGTCATGATTATGGCCGGCCGCGAGATCGCGGGCCCGAGTTTGGACCGCGGCGTCGTGTTTCAAGGCCATGCGCTGATGCCGTGGCTGACTGCCAGGAAAAACGTCGAGTTCGCGGTGAAATCGCGCTGGCGCGACGCGGACCGCGCGAAAACCGACGAGATCTGCCAGCGCTATCTCGACCTGGTCGGCCTCACCGGGTCCGAGCACAAGAAGCCGGCGGAATTGTCCGGCGGCATGAAGCAACGGGTGGGCATTGCGCGCGCGTTCGCCATCGAACCCAAGATGCTGCTGCTCGACGAGCCGTTCGGCGCGCTCGATGCGTTGACGCGCGGCGTGATCCAGGACGAGCTCCTGAAAATCTGCGCGGCCACCCGCCAGACCGTGTTCATGATCACGCACGACGTCGACGAAGCGATCCTGCTCGCCGACAGGATCCTGCTGATGTCCAACGGACCCGATGCCCGCATTGCCGAAATCGTCGTCAATACGCTGCCGCGCGACCGCAGCCGCAATACGATACACAAAGATCCGCAGTACTACCCGATCCGCAATCACCTCGTCGATTTTCTGGTCAGCCGCTCGAAAGAATTCACCGAGCGGCAGCCAGCGAACTACGACCCGCACCACCCGCCGCAAGTAACGCCCGGTCTCGGCGCCGGGCCGCCGCCGATTCCCGCATTGCCGGCGGCGCCCCGGCCCGCCGCGACGCCTTTGGTGGCCGTCATCAGGAACTGATTGGCAACGATCTGAAATATTTCTAACCAGGAGGCAGACATATGAATATCGCAAATCGCGCGCAGGTCACCGAACTCGTGGTGATGGCGAGAATCAAGAAAGGGTTGTCGTGGGCGAAGCTCGCCAAGGCCGTCGGCCAGAGCAAGGAATGGACGGCCGCCGCGTTGCTGGGCCAGATGCAGATGACGAAACAGCAGGCGCAGGCGGCCGGCAAACTGCTCGACCTCCCGGCTGACGCGGTGCTGTGGCTGCAACAAGTGCCGTATAAAGGTTCGCTGCCGACCGCCGTGCCGACCGATCCGCTGATCTATCGCTTCTACGAACTCGTGAACGTTTACGGCACCACGTTCAAGGAGTTGATACACGAGGAATTCGGCGACGGCATCATGAGCGCGATCGATTTCAAGATGGACCTCACGCGCGAGCCGGACCCCAAGGGCGACCGCGTGAACATCGTGATGAGCGGCAAATATCTCGCGTACAAGACTTACTGATGCAGCGCGAAGCGCCGTGTCAACCGTGTATCTTGCCGCCGGTCAACGCGCCGGCTTTTCATCGGTCGTTGCGTCGAGGGACGATCCGGGGGTAAGGTAGCCATCGTTTCATACGCCAACTTACAGGGAGCCATTATGTTCAAGTCACTGCGAATACTCGCGGCGTGCGCGACTGCGCTGTTGCTCGCGCCGGCGGCACAGGGCGCGGATTTCAATATTCTGCAACCGCTCGGCGACAAGCCGATGAAGTTGAAGAAGGGCGGCGGTTACTATGTGCCTACGACGCCGGAAACCGCACGTTGGGGCAGCCTGCCCAATGCCGACGCGAAACCGGTGCTGACCGTGCCATCGGGCAGCCTGGTGACGTTTGATTCAGTGTCGCACGAAGGTGTGCTCGAGGATCAGGGCAAGGACCCGGTCAAGTTCTTCGGGCAGTTCGGCGTGAAACCCGGGCAGGTGCTGAAAGATGCGCAGGCGATCGCAGCGTCCAGCCTCGAGCACGATTTCGTCAAGGACGGTCCGCATGTCGTGACGGGGCCGGTCGAAATCGAGGGCGCGAAAGCAGGCGACGTGCTGAAGGTGGAAATGATCGCGTTGAAACCGCGCGTGCCGTACGGCGTCATCTCCAACCGCCACGGCAAGGGCGCGCTGCCCGGCGAATTTCCCGAAACCAAGCCGCCCGAAGCCGATGCGAGCGCGTCGCAGCCCGAGAAGTACCACAACGTGTTCCGGTTTGCGCCCATCCGCGAAGTCGGCGGCAAATGGTATGGCGTGGTGAAAAGCGACAACGGCCGCGAGACGCTGTTTCCGCTGCACCCGTTTCACGGCACGATGGGTGTGGCCGTCAATACCAAAGACAAGCCGAATTCCATTCCGCCGGGCGAGTATGCAGGCAATCTCGATATCAACGATCTCACGGTTGGTTCGACGCTCTACATACCGGTACTGGTCGACGGCGCGATGTTCTATGCGTCCGATCCGCACTTCGTGCAGGGCGACGGCGAAGTTGCGCTGACCGCGCTTGAAGGTTCGCTACGCTCGACGTTCAGGCTTACGGTGCTCAAGGCCGGCGACCCGCGCCTGCCGCTGAAGGCGCCGATGAAGAACCCGTTTGCGGAAACCCCGCAGTACTGGATTCCCGTCGGGCTCAATGCGGACCTCAATGAAGCCATGAAGGATGCCACGCGCCAGACCGTGCAATTTCTAAGCGAGAAGCTCGGGATGGATCGCGCAAGCGCGTTGGCCTATGCCAGCGCCGCGGTCGATTTTCAGGTAACGCAGGTCGTCGATCGCGTGAAGGGCGTCAACGGCATGATCCGGAAAGCCGACTTCGCGGCGGGCGGCAAGAAAAAATAGCCGCGCGCGATCGAGTAAGACTAAGGGCTGGTCGCGGCTACGCAAGCCGGAGCCCGCAAATAAAAAAGGCAGCCGCAGCTGCCTTTTTTATCGGGACGCAAAAAGCTCTCAGGCCGTCGTTGCGGACTTGCCTTTGGAGGTCGGCTTGCGTGCGTATTTCTGCTTGAACTTCTCGACGCGGCCGGCGGTATCGACGATCTTCTGCTTGCCGGTGTAGAACGGATGGCACTCGGCGCAAACTTCGATGTGGATATCCTTGCCCATGGTCGAGCGCGTCTTGAATTTGCTGCCGCAGCTGCAGATGACGTTTATCTCTTTGTATTCAGGGTGAATTTTGTCTTTCATTGCCTTGTCCTTGACTGCTGCCGTTGCGCGAAAAGCGGCGATTATCCCCTACCGGGGGGGGAGTTGCAAGTTGGGATTAAATCCGAATTTGCAAGCAATGGCGACGCGCGGAACGCATGGTCGCATTGATACGCCGGCGCAATCCGGTCAGAAGTTGAAGCGCTGCTGGCCCGGCCGCCACGTTTCCAGCATGCGGCAACAACCGGCGATCGTCGCTTTGCCGCTTTCAGGCGCGACCCGGCGAAATACGGTGGACGACTCGCTTTGACTATCGCCAGCCACTTGCGCTTCGACGAAATAAACACCGTCCACTTGCGTGTCGAATTCAATCCGGCCCGCGTCACCCGCCGATGCATTGATCCGGGTGCGGCCGGGGCGCACCGGCACGCGAAAAAAAGTCTGCGGCAACGTTTCTCCTACCAACCTGCCGTTCACCCAGATCGTTGACACCCCGTGACCGGCGCCGGTCGGGCGGTATATGTAAACGATTGCGGCGTTCGGCGCGGAGTCGAAGCGTTTCGCGTCGGCATCGCTGCTTGGCGACGCTTCCGGCGTTGACGCGCAACCCGCGAGAAGCGCAATCATCACGCCGATTGCTGCTGCAATTCCCGTCGGATTACGCATAACGAATTACGGTTTAACGCTAACCGCGTCTCATCGAGTCGAAACAGTAGCCGTCGGGACTCGTTAGCCGAAGGCCCGCTTGCGGGAACGGCGGCCGGGACTTTTTTGTTCCAGGGAGTTTCATCGAGGTGCTATCTACGAGTTAAAGCTAACCGCGTCTCATCGAATCGAAAAAGTCCGCGTTGTTCTTGGTGGCGCGCAACTTGTCGACCAGAAACTCGGTCGCTTCGAGTTCGTCCATCGGGTAGAGCAGTTTTCTCAGTACCCAGATTTTTTGCAGGATATCGGCTTTGAGCAGCAGTTCTTCGCGCCGCGTGCCGGACCTGTTTACATTGATGGCCGGATAAATCCGCTTTTCCGCCATGCGCCGGTCAAGATGGATTTCCATGTTGCCGGTGCCTTTGAACTCTTCGTAAATCACATCGTCCATGCGCGAGCCCGTGTCGATCAGTGCGGTCGCGATAATGGTGAGCGAGCCGCCTTCCTCGATGTTGCGCGCGGCGCCGAAAAAACGCTTCGGCCGCTGCAATGCGTTGGCATCGACGCCGCCCGTCAGCACCTTGCCGGATGCCGGCACCACGGTGTTGTAGGCGCGCGCGAGCCGCGTGATCGAATCGAGCAGGATCACGACGTCCTTCTTGTGTTCGATCAGGCGTTTCGCCTTCTCGATCACCATTTCCGCGACCTGCACGTGGCGCGTCGCCGGTTCGTCGAACGTCGAGGCGACGACCTCGCCTTTGACCGAACGCTGCATCTCCGTGACTTCCTCGGGACGCTCGTCGATCAAGAGCACGATCAGGTAGACCTCCGGATTGTTGGCGGCGATCGAGTGCGCGATGTGCTGCATCATGACCGTCTTGCCGCTCTTCGGGCTCGACACGAGCAGGCCGCGCTGGCCTTTGCCGATCGGCGCGATGATGTCGATGATGCGGCCGGTCAGGTTCTCTTCCGACTTGATATCGCGCTCCATGATGAAGCGCTCGTTCGGGAACAGCGGCGTCAGGTTCTCGAACAGGATCTTGTGTTTCGAGTTCTCGGGCGACTCGTCGTTGACCTTGTCGACCTTGACCAGCGCGAAGTAGCGTTCGCCGTCCTTCGGGGTGCGGATTTCGCCGTTGATCGAATCGCCGGTATGCAGGTTGAAGCGGCGGATCTGCGACGGGCTTACGTAGATGTCGTCGGTGCCCGCGAGGTATGAAGTGTCCGGCGAGCGCAGAAAGCCGAAGCCGTCGGGCAGCACTTCCAGCGTGCCTTCGCCGAATATCGAATCGCCTTTTTTGGCGCGATTTTTCAGCAGCGCGAAAATCAGCTCCTGCTTGCGCAGGCGGTTGGCGCCCTCGATCTCGTTGGCAATCGCCATCTCCACGAGTTCGGTCACGTGGAGGTTTTTCAGGTCGGATAGATGCATGGGGTATAGATACAGTGAGGGCGTGGTTCGACGACGGGAACTGCGGGAAAAGTTGTAGGGGGCTACGCCGCGCGTGCGCCCGTCCGGCATGCCCCCGAGTGGGTCAGGCTGCCGGATAATTTGAAGCTAGGTTAACCAGTTCAGATATTGCTGTCAATAAACGCCATAAGCTGGGATTTCGAGAGGGCGCCGACCTTGGTCGCGGCGAGATTGCCGTTCTTGAACAGCATGAGGGTCGGAATGCCGCGGATGCCGTATTTGGGGGGGGTGGCCTGGTTCTCGTCGATGTTCAGCTTGGCGACCTTCAGCTTGCCCGCGTAGTCCTTCGCGATGTCGTCGAGCAGGGGGGCGATCATTTTGCACGGGCCGCACCATTCGGCCCAGTAGTCGACCAGCACCGGCTTGTCGGCTTGCAGCACTTCGGGCTCGAAAGTGTCGTCGGTCACGTGATGAATATGTTCGCTCATGCGTTGTTCTCCGGCTGCTGATTGGGTGCGGGGATTGCCGCCGTCATGACGGTGGCAGGGACGGGCAGATGGCGCGTATGCTAACCAAAAACCGCATAATTGGGAAGTATACGCCCGTGCACTTACGTCGGCGCGTCGGCACGGCGGTTTCTGTTAAAATAACCAAGTTGCGTTGCTTGAAAAATGGCTGGATTAGCCAAGGATTACCATGACTTACGTCGTTACCGAAACCTGCATCAAGTGCAAATACACCGACTGCGTCGACGTGTGCCCGGTCGATTGCTTCCGTGAAGGCCCGAATTTCCTCGTCATCGATCCCGACGAATGCATCGACTGCACGCTGTGCGTCGCCGAGTGCCCGGTCGAGGCGATTTTCGCCGAAGACGACGTTCCCGACAGCCAGAAGGAGTTCACGGCCCTCAACGCCGAACTCTCCAAGGTCTGGAAGCCCATCATCGAAAAGATAGACGCACCAGCGGATGCGGATGAGTGGGCGAAGGAAAAGCGGAAAAAGCATCTGTTGGAGAAGTAGCGGTACTGTTGTTAATCCGCATGCGGCACCTCCTCCAGGATCGCATCCCCGCGTGATGTAAGAGGTGTTCGGCGCTATCATGCGCCGGATGCCTGCCGTCGATTTTCCGCGCCTGACCAATGCCGACCTTTTCGCGCGCCTGGCCGAAGGTTTGCCATCCGGCATGACGGTAATAACGCCCAACCGCCGGCTTGCGCAGGAACTCGCGCGCGAATTTGACGCAGACCGGATTGCTGCCGGCCTCCAGGCGTGGGAAGCGGCGGACATTCTGCCGTTCGGCACGTTCGTCGAACGCTTGTGGGAAAGCGCAGTTTATTCCGAACTCGGCGCTGATACGCCGCTGCTGTTGTCGCCCGCGCAGGAGCAGGCACTGTGGGAAGAGATCATCGGCGCAAGTCCGTGGGGCGCGCAATTGCTCACGCCGGCGCGGGCGTCGGTGCAGTGCCGCGACGCCTGGCGCCTTGCGCACGCGTGGCGCATGGCGGGCGCGCTCGAAAAATTTCCCGGCAACGACGATGCGCGCGCGTTTGCGGAATGGGCGCGCGCTTATGCGAAACGCACCGCACGCGACGTGGACGCCGCGCGTCTGCCCGACGCCGTCGCCAAACTGCTGAATGCGCCCGCGCTGCGCAAGCCGCGCCTGCTCGTTGCGTATGCTTTCGACATACTGCCTCCGCAGGCCGCCGATTTTTTACGAGCATTGAGCGCCGCCGGTGTCGAAGTTGCGCGGTGCGGGCCGCGGCGCCGCGAAGCCGCGGCCGTGCGTGCAACGTTTGCATCTGCGCGCGATGAGCTGGAGGCCGCAGCGCGCTGGGCGCGGGCGCGGCTCGAAGCGGCGGATTGCGGGAATACGCCCGGCCATTTTTTGAGCTATCCGCGCATCGCAGTCGTAGTGCCCGATCTCGAGCGACGCCGGCAGGAGGCGGTACGGGTGTTTTCGCGCGTGATGGAGCCAGGCTGGAATTTGCCGGGCGCAGCCACTCAGTCATTGCCGTTCAACATTTCGATCGGCGTGCCGCTCTCATCCTATCCACTCGTGCATGCGGCGCTCGGCTTATTAGCACTTGCCGCGGGCGAAACGGACTTCGCGCTGGCGAGCCGGCTCATGCGTTCGCCTTTCATCGCCGGCGCCGAAAGCGAACTGGCGTGCCGCGCGCGGCTCGATGCGGACTTGCGTGACAAGCTGTCTGCGCGTGTCACGCTGGCGAAAATCGTCGGCGCGATCGAAGCCTGCCCGCTGCTGCGCGAGCGGTTCGAGGCCTTGTTCAATTTCGCCAGCGCGAAACTGTCCGGCATGCAGTCGCCGCACGCATGGGCGCGGCACTTTTCGGCGCTGCTCGATGCGGCGGGCTTTCCCGGCGAACGCGCGCTCGACTCGGCCGAATTCCAGACGCGCGCGAAATTTTACGAAGTGCTCGGCGAATTCGCGCTGCTCGAACGCGTGCTGCCGCGCATGGGCTGCGCGCAGGCGCTCAAGCAACTGCGCCGGTTGTGCGCGGACACCCTGTTTCAACCGGAATCGAACGCCGCGCCGGTGCAAATCCTCGGCATCCTGGAATCGGCGGGTCTCGAGTTCGACCATTTATGGGTGAGCGGGCTTACCGACGATGCATGGCCGCTGGCGGCGCGCCCGAATCCGTTTATCCCGGTCGCGCTGCAGAAGAAAGCCGGCATACCGGAAGCCGCCGCCGACACCGCGCTTGCACTCGACCGGCGCATCACCGAAGACTGGCTGCACGCGGCGGGCGAGGTGGTGGTGTCGCATCCGCTGCGCGAGAAGGACCGGGAAATCCTGCCGAGCGCGCTGATTGCATCGATCGCGGAAGGTCAGATCGATCTTCCTCAATTTCCAGGCTATCGCGACGCACTGCATGCCGCGCGCGTGCTCGACAGCGTGCCTGACGGCATCGCGCCGCCGTATGCCGCGAAAGAAGTGCGCGGCGGCACGCGCGTGCTCGCCGATCAGGCGGCGTGCCCGTTTCGCGCGTTCGCGCGTCACCGCCTCGGCGCGGAAGGTCTGGACACGCCCGCGGACGGACTCGACGCGCGCGACCGCGGCAACCTCCTGCATGCGCTGATGGCGCAACTGTGGGGTACGCTGCGCACGAAATCGCGCCTCGACGCGATGCCTGCTGACGAACTGGCGGCGGCCATCGACGAGGCGGCAAAGGCGGCGGTGGCGAAGGTGCGCGCGCAGCGTGCGGGTGTCCTCGACGGACGCATGGCGGAACTCGAACGCGCGCGGCTGGCGCGGCTTGCGCGCGAGTGGCTCGCGGTCGAGGGCGCGCGCGGTGGTTTCGAAGTCGTCGCGCGCGAGGAGAAACGCACGCTGGCAGCCGGCGGCCTTTCGTTCAGCGGGCGCATCGATCGCATGGACAAGCTCGCGGACGGCGGCCACGTGCTGATCGACTACAAGACCGGCCGCGCAACCCCCAACGACTGGCTCGGCGAGCGGCCGGACGATCCGCAGCTTCCGCTGTATGCGATCGCGGCGCGGGAAGACATCGCCGGCGTTGCCTTCGCGCACGTCAAGACCGGCGCCATGCGCTTCATGGGTTTTACGCGCGGGGCCGGTCAATTGCCGAAGGCGAAACCCGCGGAATCGTGGCAGGGGTTGGTTGACAGCTGGCGGCGCGAACTCGATGCGCTCGGCCGCGAGTTCGCGCAAGGCGATGCGCACGTCGATCCCAAGCGCGAATTGAAAACGTGCCGGCACTGCGATCTGCAGCCGCTGTGCCGCGTGCACGAGCGCATCGCGGCGCTCGAAGATGAAGACGAGGGCGAGGACGAATGAACGCGGATGACGCGAAGCGGCCCGAGATTGCCGATGCGCGCGAACGCGCGCGCGCGCTCGGTCCGCGGCGTTCGTTCATCGTGCAGGCGCCGGCCGGTTCGGGCAAGACCGAGCTTCTGGTGCGGCGCTATCTGCGCTTGCTGACGACCGTCGAGCGACCCGAGGAAATTCTGGCCATCACCTTCACGCGCAAGGCCGCCGCGGAGATGAAGCGGCGCGTGCTGCAGGGGCTGGCGTCCGAACTCGCGCCCGGCGCCGTCGCCGACCTCGCGCCGCGCCTGCGCGTGCAGACGATAGACGCGCTGTGCGCGTCGCTCACGCGCCAGATGCCGGTGCTCGCGCGCTTCGGCGCGCAGCCCGAAATCGTCGAGGACGCGCGCGAGCTCTATGACGAGGCGGCGCGCCGCGTGCTGGCGCTCGAACCTGCCAATGCGGCGGCCGAACGGCTGCTCGCCCATCTCGACAACAACGTCGATACTGCGCGCGGGCTCATTGCCGCGATGCTCGCGCGGCGCGACCAGTGGCTGCGCAAGACCGGCGGCGCGCCGACCCGCGCCGAACTCGAAGCGGCGTTTGCGGCCGAGCGCGCACGTCTGGTAGAACGCGCGCAAGTGTTGTTGCCGGACGCGAGCGTCGAGCTGGCGCAGGAGCTGCTCACCAAGGCGGGCGGATGGCGCAAGAAGCATAAGCGCGCGCAGTCGCTGGAGGCGGGCGACGCGGACGGCAGCCTGCTTGCCGCGCTCGTCGCGTTGCTGGCACTGCCTCCCGCAGGCTATACCGACTCGCAATGGGAAGCGTTGAGCGCGATGCTCGAACTCTTGCCGCGCGCGGTGGCGCAAATGATGGTCGTGTTTGCCGAGCGCGGGCAGGCCGACTTCACCGAGATCGCGCAGGGTGCAGTGCGCGCGCTGGGCGAACCCGAGGCGCCGACCGATCTGCTGCTGTCGCTCGACGTGCGCGTGAAACACATTCTCGTCGACGAGTTCCAGGACACGTCGATCAGCCAGTGGGAATTGCTCGAGCGTCTCACCGCCGGCTGGCAGTTGGACGACGGCCGCACGGTGTTTGCCGTGGGCGATCCGATGCAGTCGATTTACCGCTTTCGCGAGGCCGAGGTCGGGCTTTTTTTGTACGCGCGGCACGCGGGGCTCGGCAGCGTGCCGCTCGAGCCGCTGCGCCTCGCCACCAATTTCCGCTCGCAGGCCGGCATCGTCGACTGGGTGAACGCGACTTTTCCGCTGGTGCTGCCCGGCGCGGAGGACGAAATCTCCGGCGCTGTGCCGTATTCGCCGTCGGTCGCGCACCACGCGGCGCAGGATGGCAACGCGGTGCGCTGGCATCTTTTCGACGAGCGGGCGGACGAAGCGCAGCGCGTGGTCGAAATCGCGCAGGCTGCGCGCGCCGAAAGTCCGCCGGGCTCGATCGCGATACTCGTGCGCAACCGCGGCCATCTCGATCACATCGTGCCCGCGCTGAAAGCGGCCGGCATCCGTTACCGCGCGGTCGAGATCGAACGGCTGGGCGAAAAACAGGTGGTGCAGGACCTCTACGCGCTCGCGCGCGCGTTGGCACACCCGGCCGATCGCACGGCGTGGCTCGCAGTGCTGCGCGCGCCATGGTGCGGTCTTTCGCCGGTACAGCTTGCGGCGCTCGTCGAGGGTGTGCGCGGGACGGTTTGGGAATTGATGCACGACGCGGCGCGAGTCGCGAATCTCGATGGCGACGCGCGGAGCCGGCTTGAACGCGTATGCACGGTGCTCGATGCCGCGCTTGCGCACCGCCTGCGCGGGAACCTGCGCGATCGCGTCGAAGGCGCGTGGCTGGCGCTCGGCGGACCGGCCTGCTGCAGCGACGCCACCGAACTCGAAGACGCGGAGATTTTTCTCGATGAACTCGCGGCGGAAGACGAAGCGGGCGACCTGGCCGATCACGGCGCGTTGGAAGAAAGCCTCGCAGAACTCTACGCGCTGCCCGACATGGCAGCGGGCGCCGATGCGATCGAGATCATGACCGTGCACAAGGCGAAAGGACTCGAGTTCGGCACCGTGATCATGCCGGGGCTCGACCGCACCCAGCGTCATGGCGATCCGCCGCTGATCATCTGGAAGGCGCTGACGGACGACCTGCTGCTGCTCGCACCGATACGCGAGGCCGGTGCCGCGAAAGACGCCGCTTACGAATACGTGCGCAACCTCGAGCGCGAAGCGGAGGACATCGAGGCCGGGCGGCTTTTTTACGTGGCCGCCACGCGCGCCGCATCGCGCCTGCATCTGCTCGGATGCATCAAGCGCGATGACGACGGCGCGGCGAAGCCGCCGGCCAGGCGCTCGCTGTTGCGCAAAGCGTGGGCGGTTGCGTCCGCGCATGTAGGTGCGGCGCCGGCACCGCACGCACCGCGGCCGGCGGCGCCAGTGCCGCTGCCGACGTTCCTGCGCTTTGCGCCGGGCTTCGCGCTTCCCGCGTTGCCGCCGGCCGCGCAATGGCAGGCGCCGGCCGCCGATGAGAAGGACAACGAGGTGATCGAATTTTCATGGGCGGGAGAGACCGCGCGCCACGTCGGCACCGTCGTGCACCGGTGGCTGCAGCGTCTTGCCGACGACGCGCTCGAAGGGTGGACGTCCGCGCGCATCGAGGCTATGCGGCCGCGCATCGCGCGCGAACTCGAACGGCACGGCGTGCGACCGGCCGAATGCAATGACGCGGCCGCCCGCGTGGTGCGTGCGCTTGCGCAGACGCTGAACGACGAGCGCGGGCGCTGGCTGCTTGGTCCGCGCAACGATGCGCGCAGCGAGTACCGCGTGCGCCGCGTCGTCGGGGCCGTGTTGCACAGTTACGTGATGGACCGCGTATTCCGCGACGACAACGGCGCGCGCTGGATCGCCGATTACAAGACCAGCAGCCACGAGGGCGCCGACGTCGACGCGTTTCTCGACCGCGAGCGCGTGCGCTATGAAAGCCAGCTCGCGCGCTATGCCGCCGCGCTCGGCGAACCGCGGACCAAGCTCGGTTTATATTTCCCGCTGCTCACCGGGTGGCGCGAGTGGGAGTTAAAAGAGAAGGGGGAAGGGTGAAGGGGGAAGGGAACGACCGCGCGCGCTGCCGCAACTCCCAGGTGGCCGGGGAAAGCGCTTTTTCCCTTCGCCCTTCCCCTTTCACCCTTCATTCGATGGCCGAGCGCAGCTTTCGATTGCTGTGATAGTGCATGCTACATTTATCATTTCAAAACGGGAAAACCATGGACATACTCGAAGCCATCCGCAACCGCCGCAGCGACCGTCATTTCGACGGCCGCCCCGTCGCGCCAGCCGACGTCGATCTCCTGATCGAAGCATTCCGCTGGGCGCCGTCGTCGAGCAACAAGCAGCCGTGGCGCCTGATTTTTGCGACCAGCAGGGAAGCGCAGGCTGTTTATGACGACGCGTTGAGCGCAGGCAACAAGCCGTGGGCGTGCGCGGCATCCGTCAAGATCGTCGTCGTCGGTGCGCCGGAAGAACAGCCCGATCGCAACGGCCTGCACACGTGGCTGCTCGATTGCGGGCTCGCGCTCGAGAACATGCTGATCCAGGGCTACGCGATGGGCATGACTATCCACGCGATGGCGGGCTACGATGAAAAGAAATTATTGGGCGGTTTTGGAATTCCGGAACCGTTCCGCGTTGCCGCGATCGTCGCGGCGGGCTGGCGCGGCAAAGTCGAATCGTTACCGGAGGAAGTGCGCGCGAAGGATCTCAAGCCGCGCGCGAGGAAGGCCGCGGGCGACTTCGTGTTTCACGATCGATTTACCCCGCGATGACCGGATCGCCCTTGACCACCGTTCGGTAGAGCACGCGCGGCTGGTTCGGATCGACTTCCGAGCGGTAGTGCATGCAGCAGCGGTTGTCCCACAGCACGAGATCGCCGACGCGCCACTTGTGGCCCCACGCGTATTTCGGCTGCGTCGCGTGCGCCCACAGCTTGTCGAGCAGCGTTTCGCTGTCGGCGTTCGACATGCCGATGATGTAATTCGACGGCCAGTCGCGGCGGCGCCCCAGATATAACGCTTTCTTTTTAGTGACCGGATGCACGCGCACGAGCGGATGCGCGGGGCCCGGCACTTCTTCGGGCCTGGTCGGCAGTTTCACCGTCGGCCGCAGCACGCCCGCGCTGTTGCGCGTCGAATCGTGGATCTGCGATTTGCCCGCGATCTCACGCTTTAAATCCTCCGGCAATTCTTCATAGGCGAGATACTGATTGTTGAAGAACGTGTCACCGCCGCCGTTGACGGGAATGATCACCGCGTAAAGCATGCTGCCCGCGGGCGGCACTTCGACGTACGAATTGTCGCTGTGCCACACGACTTCATAGCTGCCGAGCGTGCCGTTGTCCCTGACGGGATTTCCTTCCTCGTCGAGGTTCGAGATAAGGCTTACGTGAGAGTGCAGCGGCACGAGCTTGCCGCCGACTTTGTAGCCGCCGGCAATCTGGTATTTGCGCGCGGCGGGTTCCTTGGTCACGCCGAATATCGACGCGGCTTCGAGAAATGAAATATCCGGCAGCTTCTGGTCGCGCCACAGCAGCACGCCGTGGTCGGCCCATGCCTGCCGCATGAGTTCCCTGGTGGCTTCAGGCACCGGCTGCGCCAGATCGACGCCGCGGATTTCCGCGCCGACGGCTTTGCCGCTCGGCACGACCTCAACGTTCTCCGGGGCGTTCACGTTCGACGGTGCGGCTTTGGTTTGAGTGTTCGCCATTTGTTTCTCCAATGAAATTCAGATCGATCGCAACCCGCCGCCGTCCACCGCCAGGCACTGACCCGTCACGTAAGACGACAGCGGCGACGCCAGAAAATAAATCGCCTGCGCCACTTCCTCGACCGTGCCCAGGCGCTGCAGCGGAATGTTCGCGACGCGCGGCGCCAGAAACGCTTCAAGCGATTTCTCCGGCGCCCATTTCTGGCGTCCCGCTTCCATCTGCCCGGTCATGATGCCGCCGACGCTGACCACGTTGACCCGTATATTATCGCTTGCGAGTTCGAGCGACAGTCCCTTCGAAAGATTCATCGCCGCCGCCCACGCCACGCCCGAAGTCACCAACCGCGGCGGCGGTTGCCGGCCCTTGATCGACGTTACGTTCACGATGCTGCCGCCGCCGGCGCGCCGCATCAGCGGCAATGCGCTGCGCGTGACGCGGATCATGCCGAGCACTTTCTGCTCGAGCGCGCCGCGCCACTCGTCGTCGGTGATCGCCTCGAAGCGGCCTTTCGGCAGCGGTTGGGAAACTGCGTCGACTGCGTTGACCGGCCAGTTGACGCCGTTGACTTCGCGCTGCGACGATTCGCCGGCGTTGTTGATCAGTATGTCGATGCGGCCGAACTCTTTTTCCACGTGAGCGATGAAGCGTTCGACCGACGCGGTATCGAGGATGTCGGCACACTGCCAGATCGCTTTTGCCGCATGTTCTGCCCCAAGTTCGGCCGCCGCGGCTTTCAACGTTGCCTCGGTGCGGCCGCAGATCGCGAGGCGTGCGCCTTCACGCGCAAAGAGGTCGGCGGCGACGCGGCCGATGCCGCGGCTGCCGCCGGTGATGACCGCCACCTTGCCGTCGAGTGCGCCCATATCTGCGGAAATTACGCGCCCTTGCCGGCCATGAAGCTGTAATGCGATTTGCGGTGCATGCCGCGGCGTATCGCGTCGACTGCGACCACGTCCGCCGGCGCAACGCTTGCGAAATTGATCTCGAAGCCGTAACGCTCGACGAGCCATGCGGCTTTTTCCTGCGGCTCGATCAGGCCGAGCTCGAACAGCAGGTACTCGTTCTTGCCGAGCGCGGCGATCGTGTCGAGCGCCTTCGGGTCGGTGCGCGTCATGGCCTGGATTTCGCTGCTTTCCAGGTAAATTTTGGAAACACCGAGTTCGATATCGCGCAATATCTGCTTGCACACCTCGTCCGCATCGAACGGAATGTCGACGTTCTTGCGGCCCATCTCTGTCATCACCTTGAGGCCCATGCCGAGCGCCTGCGCGATCAGCTCTTCGCGGTAACCGGTCTCCAGCGGCTTCATCGTGTCTTCGCTCATTTCGACGCCCGCAAAACCGAGATCGCGCACCGCCTTCAGATAGTCGTCCACCTTGTGCTGAATCACGGCGAGTTGAAACGGGATGCCGCCGGGCACCACGTCGATGCCCGCCTTGTTGTAAAGCGCGACTTTCTTTTTTATCCACGCGGCCGACAGGCGTCCGGCAAGCCCCGCGTGATCGGTGATCTTGGCGTAGTCGATGAGCGGCGCCGCGATCTCGATGATGTCTTCGGTGGCGCGCAGCGGGATGCCGACTTCCGACATCAGAATCATGCAGTTCTTGCGCGGCTTGGGCGGCAGTGGCAGGACTTCGAGCATTGGAAACGCGGCGGGCTGGTTCATGAGTTCGCTCTTGAATGAAATGGATGGAAAATGGCGCGTCTAATTGAAATGGATTTTGGCGGCTTGCACGACCCTCGCCCACAACCCGCTTTCCTTCTTGATGCGCGCCGCAAATTCTTCGGGCGTATTGATGACGGGTTCGGCCCCGATGTCGAGCAATTGCCTGCGCACGTCGGGCAGCGAGACGACATGCACCACGTCGCGGTGGGTTTTGGCGATGATTTCCGCCGGCGTGCCGGCGGGTGCCACGAGCCCGAACCAGACGTCGGTATCGAAGCCGGGAAGACCGCTTTCGGCGATGGTGGGAACGTTCGGCAGCAGCGGCGAGCGTTTCGCGGTACTCACGCCGAGCGCGCGCAGCCGGCCCGCCTTGATGTAAGGCAGCGCCGCGGGCGTGTTGAAAAACAGCAGTTCGATCTGGCCCGCAATCAGGTCGGTGGCCGCCGGCGGTCCGCCTTTGTACGGCACGTGCACGATGTCGATGCCCGCCATCGATTTGAACAGTTCCATCGCGAGATGCAGCGAGCCGCCTGCGCCCGAGGAGCCGTAGTTCACTTCGCCCGGACGGGCTTTGGCGAGCGCGATCAGCTCGCGCACGTTTTTTACCGGGAACGCCGGATTGGTGACGAGCAATTGCGAGGTCGACGCGATGATCGTGATGGGGGTGAACGCCTTGTCCGGATCGTAGGGCAGGCTTTTGAAAAGGCTGCGGTCTATTGTCAGCGAGGTGTTCAGCGTGAATAGCTGCGTGTAGCCGTCGGGAGCGGCAATCGCGGCGGCGCCGGTGCCGATACGCCCGCCGCCGCCGGCGCGGTTGTCGATCACGACCTGCTGGCCCCAGATTTCAAACAACTTCTGGCTGACAACGCGGCCGACGAGATCGATGCTGCCCGATGCGGGGAACGGTACGATCCACCGGACCGGGCGCGCCGGGAAAGCTTCCGGAACGTCCGCGGCGCCGGCATGCCATGCCGGAATCAACGCAGCCGCCAATATGAGAAGACGCGCACGCCGGTGCTGAGCGCCCGAAAAAAAGTCCGTGAACAACAAAAAACGCTCCTCCAGAAATTTGAATATTCCGGTCGATACAACCTGTAATGCAGTGGGGAAAAGGCGAACTGCGAAACCGCGGCGCCTAGAATAGCACCGCCTTCAAGTTCGTGCCGGACGCCCCCGCCGCGCCGCGGGCCGCACTGCGGTAGTATTGCGCGATGTTGAAATGCGTCGAGGGGCTTCGTGCATAAACGTTACTGCGTCGCGCTCTGCGTCTGCGCGCTTGCCTTTGCGATCTCATCTCCGGCACAGCAACCGGCGGCCGGCCGCGTCGCGGCAGCCGCCGACGAGATCGTCGGCAACTTCCGGCGCATGATCGTGTTGCACGAAGCGGCGGGCCGCTCCCGCGACCTCACGCAGGCCGGGCAGTTTCTGTTTTTCCGCAATCGCGAACTCACTTCGCAACTGGTCGCCGACGTGCTCGCGCCGCCGCCGGCGGACAGCGATCAGCGCATCGTTGCCTTGCTCGAACTGGTTGAATCGCGCACCGGCTGGCGCGACGTCGACAAGCTCGCGCTGCTCGGCGTGGTCAACGAGACGCGCGTGCGCCTGCCGGCCGCGCATCCGCTGGCAGCGCGCCTCAACAAAGCGCGCGACGAAATCGTCGCCATCCGCGCCGGCTACAACAGCGAAATCACCGCCGCGCTCGCCGAGCGGCCACCGGCCGCGCGCAAGCGCCCCGGCTGGGATGCCTACGTCGCATTCCTGCATGAGCAATATCCGCTCGCGCGCGTAATGGACGAGCTGAAGGCGCAACTGCCCGCGCCCGAGCAGCACGCGACACCTTCGCCCAAGGGCCGGGCCATCGTCGAAAACGCGCAGCGCGACGAATGGAATGACGGCGGCTTGCCGCCCAAAACCGTGTTGCTTACGTTCGACGACGGTCCGCATCCCCGCTACACAGCAGAGATCCTGCGCATCCTCGATTACTACAAAGTGAAGGCGATTTTCTTTCAGCTGGGCCAGAACCTCGGCGCCTTGCGCGACGGGCGGGCCGAGGCGACGCGCAACATCAGTGTGGTCGAGGCGATATTGCGCGCTGGCCACGCCATCGCGAATCACACCTACACGCATCCCTTCCTGCCCAAGTTGAGCGACGCGCAGGTCGATGACGAAATCGATACGACGCAGGCCCTGCTTTTGGCGGTGGCGCCGGTGCACGGGCGCGCGCCGCTGTTCCGTCCGCCGTACGGCGCGCGCAATCCGCTGGTGCTGGCGGAAGTCGCGGACCGCGGCTTGAGATCGGTGATCTGGAACATCGACTCGCGCGACTGGGCCGACCCCATTCCGCAATCGATCGCGCAGCGCGTGTTCGACGAGGCGGAGCACGAGGGCCGGGGCATCATCCTCCTTCATGATATCCACGGCCGCACCGTGCAGGCGCTGCCGCGCGTGATCGAGGGCCTACTGAAGCGGGGTTTTCACTTCGCGTACTGGGATGGCAGCGGCCTGAAGACGGATGCGGCGGAATGAAATCCCGGTACGCGTAAACTATATGCCCATGGCCAAAACCGACACCGCCGCTGCGGCCCCGCAGCCCGAATACGAATTCGTCGTCGCGCGCGACGTGATGGTTGCGATGCGCGACGGCGTCAGGCTCGCCACCGACATTTACCGTCCCGCGCGCAAAGGCATGGCGGAAGCCGGCAAATTCCCGGTCATCCTCGAGCGCACGCCGTACGGCAAGGCGCAGGTGTCGCGTTCCGAAATCGACGCCGGCATGACCGAATCGCGCCCGCGTCCCGAAGTGGCCGCGTGGTTCGTGCGCCACGGTTACGTCGTCGTGTACCAGGATTGCCGCGGCCGCTATGCGTCGGAAGGCGAGTTCGTCAAATACCTGTCGGACGGCGAAGACGGTTACGACACGGTCGAGTGGCTCGCGACGCAGCCGTGGTGCAACGGCAAGGTCGCGACGATGGGCTTGTCGTACGCGGCGCATACCCAGGGTTCGCTCGCGTGCCTGAATCCGCCGGCGCTCGCGGCGATGGTGATCGACTCCGGCGCCTTCTCGAATGCGTATCTGTCGGGCATCCGCAGCGGCGGCGCGTTCGAGATGAAACAGGTAACGTGGGCGTTCAACCAGGCGAAGTTGAGTCCGCTCGCCAAGGCGGATGCCACCGTGCGCGCGGCGCTCGACCAGGAAAATCTGCTCGACTGGTTCAAAATGATGCCGTGGAAGCCCGGCCATTCGCCCGTGCGCTACGTGCCCGAGTACGAGGACTACCTGTTCGAGCAATGGACGCATGGCGCGTTCGACGGATACTGGAAGCAACTCGGCATTTACGCGGAAGGCTATTACAAGCAGTTCGCCGACGTGCCGCAGATCCACATGTCGAGCTGGTACGACGCCTACGTGCGCACCGCGATCGACAACTACACCGCGTTGCGGAAAAAGAAACGCGGGCCGGTGCGCCTGATCATGGGGCCGTGGACGCACGGCGACCGCTGCAAGACTTTTTCGGGCGACGTCGACTTCGGTCCGGCGGCGACGATCGACAACAACCTGGCGCCGCACTGGCGCGCGTTCCGCCTGCGCTGGTTCGATCACTGGATCCAGGGTGTTGCCAACGGCGTCGACGCGGAACCCGCGGTGCGCCTCTTCCTGATGGGCGGCGGCAGCGGGCGCCGCAATCTCGAAGGGCGGCTCGACCACGGCGGACGCTGGATCGCCGGCAATGATTGGCCGCTGCCGCAAACGAAGTTTACGAACTTCTATCTGCACGCGGACGGCAAACTCGATCGCGCGAAACCCGCGGCGACTGCGGTCGCCCGCCAGTACGATTTCGATCCCGCGGATCCCGTGCCGACGATGGGCGGGCCGCTGACGTCCGGCGCGCCGGTGTTCGAAGGCGGCGCGTTCGATCAGTGCGAGGACAAGCGCTTTTTCGGCGTGCGTCACCCGGGCCTGCCGCTGGCGGCGCGCCACGACGTGCTCGTGTTCGAGACGGCGCCGCTTGAAGAAGATGTCGCGGTAATCGGTCCGATCGTCGTGAAGTTGTTTGTGGCTTCGAATTGCGTCGATACCGATTTCACGGCCAAGCTGATCGACGTGCACCCGCCAAACTCCGACTATCCGCGCGGCTTCGCGATGAACCTGTGCGACGGCATCCTGCGCTGCCGCTACCGCGATTCGTGGGAGAAGCCCGCGCTGATGAAGCCCGGCAAGACGTACGAGATCGCGATAGAGCCGTTCGCGACGTGCAATCTCTTCAAGGCCGGTCACCGCATCCGGCTCGATATTTCGTCCTCCAACTTCCCGCGCTACGACGTCAATTCGAACACCGGCGAGCCCGCAGGCCGCGCGCAGACCAAGCGCGTTGCGACCAATACCGTGTTCGTCGATCGCAAGCGCGCGTCGCACGTCGTGCTGCCGATCGTGCCGGTCAAGACGCTGAAACCGCTGTAAGGCGTTCCCATGCGCAAGCCGGCTCTATGCATTGCAATGCTGCTTATCGCGGCGTTGTCCGGTGCCGCGTCCGCCGCCGATCTGATAATCGGGCGCGCGACCGAGCAATCGTCGCTCGACCCGTTGTTCTCGAGAAGCGCCACCAACTACAGCACGTCGGGGCAGATGTTCGAGCGCCTGGTCATGAACGACGCGAACAACCAGCTGCATCCGGCGCTCGCAGTGTCGTGGCGCGCCATCGACCCGACCACCTGGGAAATCAAGCTGCGCGACAAAGTGAAGTTTCACGACGGCGGCGACTTCACCGCCGACGACGTGGTGTTCTCGTTCGAACGCGCGCGCAACGTGCCGAACAGCCCGGCCTCGTTCGCCGGTTCGGTCGCGAGCATCGTCAACATGCGCGCGCTCGACCGCCTGACCGTGCAGTTGAAGACTTCGCAGCCGGTGCCCTCGCTCATCGAGCAGGTCGGCCGCGCGTTCATTCTGTCGAAGAAAGCCGCCGGCGGCCTGACTACCGCCGACTTCAACGCAGGCAAAGGCATGGTCGGCACCGGCCCGTACAAGTTTGTCGAATGGCGGCCCGCGCAGCATTTAAAGCTCGTGCGCAATGCTGCGTACTGGGGCCCGCGGCCCGATTTCGAAAACGTGACGCTGAAGTACATCGCGAAAGACGCGGGGCGGATCGCCGCGCTGCTGTCCGGCGACGTCGATCTCATCGACGAAGTGTCGCCCGAAGGCGCCAAGCAATTGAAGGCCGACGCGAGGACGCGCGTATTTTCGATCGGCTCGACGCGGCTGATTTATCTCGCGCTCGATTCCGATCGCGATCAGAGTCCATTCGTCACCGACAGCGCGGGCAAGCCGCTCAGTCGCAATCCGCTGAAGGACGCGCGCGTGCGCCGCGCACTGTCGCTGATGATAGACCGCAAGCTGATCGTCGAGCGGCTGCTCGACGGCTCCGGCGAGCCCGCGGGCCAGATGGTGCCGCAGGGCATCGGCGGTTTCGATCCCTCGCTGCCGCCGCCGAAGCAGGACGTGGCGATGGCCAGGAAGCTGTTGAATGAGGCGGGTTATCCGAACGGTTTCGGCATCACGCTGCACACGTCGGTCGACCGCTTCGCGCGCGACAGCGACATCGGGCAGGTGATCGGCCAGATGCTGGCGCGCGGCGGCATCAAGGTGAACAACGTGTTCGCGGTGCCGTACAACGTCTATGCAAGCGCTGCTACGAGGCGCGAGTACAGCGCATTTATTTTCGGGTGGGGTACGACGACGCCGGATTCTGGTATGGGACTTACGAACGTGCTCGCCACGTTCGACAAAGACGCTGGGTTCGGCGCATTAAATCGCTCGCGCTACTCGAACCCGCAGTTCGACGCCGCGTTGAAACGCTCGCTGACCGAGTTCAACGAAGCGAAACGGCTTGCGAGCCTGCGCGAGGCGACGCGCATCGCGTTCAACGACGTCGCCGTCATCCCGCTCTACTGGCCGACGGTCAATTGGGCGACGCGCAAAGGCATTGTTTACGAGCCGCGGCGCAGCGAGGAAACGCTCGCGCAAAAAGCGAGTCTCGCGAAGTAGGTGATTAAGCGATTAAGCAATTGAGCGATTAAGTGATTGAGTCACTGTTTACGTAATCCCTCAATCACCTAATCGCCCAATTGCTCATTTGGATTTTTGAGTTGCATTCTTATATAGTGCTGGCTCCTTGCCGATAACCCACCAGAGACCCCGATGAAAATCACCCACATCAAATCGCAGATCGTGAAACTACCCGGCGACGAGCCGCTGGCGGACGGGCCGGCGACGCCGGGCGCGACGCGTGATTTCGTCACGCTCACGATCGGCACCGATCAGGGCATCGAGGGCATAGGCTTCAGCTTCTTCGGCGGCGCGCTGACCGGCGCGCTCAAAGCGGCGATCGACGCACTCGGTGCGCTGACCGTCGGCGAAGATCCTATGAAGATGGAAGCGATCATCGCGAAACTGCGCGGCGCCGCGCAGCAAAGCGGGCCCGGCGGCATTTTCACTCTCGCGCTCGCCGCGATCGACATCGCCCTGTGGGACATCAAGGGCAAGGCGCTCAACCTTCCGCTCGCCAAACTGCTCGGCGGCTTTCGCGAGAAAGTGCCGACGTATGCGAGCGGCGCGCTGATGCGGCATTTCCCGCTCGACGTCGTGGTGAAGGCGGGGCCCAAGCTCGTCGCAAAAGGTTTCCGCCAGATGAAGACGCAGATGGCGTTGCCCGGCGACGGCAATCCCGAGCGCGAAGTCGAGCGCATGAAGTTGCTGCGCGAAGCGATCGGTCCCGATATCGACCTGATGTGCGACATCAACCAGCGCTGGGACGTGCGGCAGGCGATCTCGATCGGCTCGCGCGTCGAGGAATACAACCTGTTCTGGCTCGAAGACGTGACGACGCACGACGATTACGCGGGGCTCGCGCGCGTCGCGGAAGCGCTCGCCACACCCATCGCCGGCGGGGAATACGTGTACGGTTTGGCGCCGTTCCGTCACATGCTCGAAGCGCGCTCGGTCGACATCGTGATGATCGACGTGCTGCGCTCGGGCGGCATCACCGGCTGGATGAAAATCGCCGGCATGGCCGAAGCGTTCAACGTGCCGGTGGTCAATCACCTGTGTCCCGAACTCTCGGTGCATCTCGTCGCGGCGATTCCGCACGGCCTCACGGTCGAATACATGCCGTGGTCGGGCCGCATGTTCGAGGAAGTCCCGCAGCCGGTCAAAGGCGAACTCGTCGTGCCGACCAAACCCGGGCACGGCTTGAAGTTCGACCAGGCCGCGTTGAAGCGCTACGGAGTCGCTTGATAATATCCGCGCGATGAGCAACTACCAGCCCGGCATACTCGCACCGGTTCCGCTGCATGGACGGTATCTCACGTTCCGGCTTAAATCGCGTCCGCAAGCGCGGCGCGCTCTGCGCGCGCTGAGCGGCGTCGCGGATGGCGACAACTGCGTCGTTGGTCTGGGCTTGTCCTTGTTGCGCGCTCTCGACTCCGCGATCCCCGGCATGCGCCGCTTTCCCGCGTCCGCGCGCGCGCCGTCGACGCCGGCTGCGTTGTGGTGCTGGTTGCGCGGCACCGATCGCGGCGACGTCTTCCATCGCAGCCGCGCGATCGAGCACGCGCTCGCGCCGGCGTTTGCGCTGGACGCGGCGATCGATGCTTTTCGTCATGACACCGGCCGCGACCTGACCGGTTACGAAGACGGCACCGAAAATCCCAAAGGCAAAAAAGCGCCGGCTGCCGCGCTCGTGAGCGGCGCGGGCGCCGGCCTCAACGGTTCGAGTTTCGTCGCCGTCCAGCAATGGGTGCACGACTTCGATCGCTTCAACGCGATGAGCGGCAAGCGGCAGGATGACAGCATCGGCCGCCGCAAGCGCGACAATTTCGAACTCGTCGACGCGCCGAAGTCGTCGCACGTGAAGCGCACCGCGCAGGAAAGTTTTACGCCCGAAGCGTTTCTCATGCGCCGCTCGATGCCGTGGAACGACGCGACGCGCGCGGGACTGATGTTCGTGGCGTTCGGCCGCTCGTTCGACGCGTTCGAAGCGCAATTGAACCGCATGGTCGGCGGCGAGGACGGCATCGTCGATGCGTTGTTCAGGTTCACGCAGCCGGTCACCGGCGCGTATTTCTGGTGCCCGCCGGTCAAGCGCGGGCGGCTCGATCTGTCGGCGGCTGGCGCTTAAAACCCGAAGCCGCGTAATTGGCGGTTAATTGCAGTCATTTTTGCGACCCGTGGCGACCCGTTCGACCAGACCGGTTTCCACGCTGTATTCGAGCGTCACGCGTTCTTCGTCGCGGCAGCCGATTCCCGGAACCGGGTGCGCGCAATCGACCGACCTGAGGAGTGAGCCCGCGTACTGGCCGGAGTCCTTTCCGCATGCGAACCCCTGTCCGGAAAGTACTGTCCGCGCGTCCGCGAGCGGCATTTTCACCAGGTTCATGTCCGCGATATCTCTGCGCAGCTTGAAATCATCCCGCGCGACAGTCGCGCATCCGGTCAAAAACACGGCGATGAGCCAAAAGCCAGGACGGAAAATACTCACGCGCCTGAGCTTCAATCTGGTTTCAACCCCACCTGTTGCGCAACCTTGCCCCACGTGTCCATCTCCCGTTTCACGAAAGCGGAGAATTCCGCGGGCGTGTTGCCCACGGGAATCGCGCCCTGCACGGACAACTTCTCACTCATGTCGGGCAGGTTGACGATGCGTGCGATTTCGCGGCTCAACTTGTTGAGCACGTCTTTCGGCATGTTGCCCGGTGCGAACACGCCGTACCATTCGTAAGTATCGAAGCCCGGCAAGCCGGATTCGGCGAACGTCGGCGTGTCGGGCAGGCCGGGCGAGCGTTTCGCCGCGGTGGTCGCGATCGCTTTCAGACGTTTGCTGTTGATGTGCGGCAGCACGCCGGGCGGGCCGCTGATCAGAAACTGGATCTGGCCGCCGATCAGATCGGCGATCGCCGGCGCGCCGCCTTTGTACGGGATGTGCGTCATGTTGATGCCGGCGGTGATCTTCAGCATTTCCATCGACAGGTGGCCGGAGGTGAGCGGTCCCGGCGAGCCGTAATTGAGCGTGCCCGGCTTCGCCTTGGCGAGCGCGATTACTTCTTTGAGATTGTTGGCGGGAACGCCGGGAAACATGGTCATCACGCCGGGCACCATCACCATCAGCGACACCGGCGTTAAATCCTTGAGCGTGTCGTACGGCAGATTTTTCAGCACGAACGGATTGACGATGGTCGGCGTCAGCAGCGTGCCGATGGTGTAACCGTCGGGTGTTGCCTTGGCGACGGTGTCGGTGCCGATGATCATCGCGCCGCCGGCGCGGTTGTCGACGACGACCTGTTGCTTCCAGGCTTCGCCCATTTTCTGCGCGACGAGCCGCGTCACGATGTCGGTGGTCGCGCCGGCCGGCACCGGCACGATCCAGCGGATCGGGCGCGCCGGATAATTCTGCGCATGCGCGGGCGCAACGGGCGCGAGCGCCGTCGCGATTGTCAGGGCGATGGATGTCGAATGTATGAACCGGCGCATGACTTTCCTCCACGTGGGATCGGGCTTTTTGGAACCTGTCTCAAAAACAATTTGGAACCGCCGATAAACGCAGATGAACGCAGATAAGCTCAAGTGACATTTCGTTGGTTCGGGCCAAGGTCTCGAATTATATCGACGTTAATCTGCGTTTAGCGACGGTTGCTTGTCGGGGTAGTGTTTTTGAGATGAGTTCTAGTTTGATCGCATCTTAGCAACAAAGCGCCGCCGTGTTGAGAAGCGGCGCGCTTTCTTTGTTATCATCGACGCGCTGAAATCACGGGAGAAAGCCTTGCAGCGCAAAGAACTCGGAATCGCAGTCGTAGGCTCGGGCCGGATCGGCACCTTGCGCGCGCGGCTCGCGGCGAAACATCCGTCGGTGGGCTTTCTCGCGATATCGGACCAGGACCCGGCGCGCGCCCGCGCACTGGCCGAGCTGACCGGTGCGGATTTTCATTCGGGCAGCAACGACGAAGTGATTTCGCGGCCGGAAGTCACCGCGGTATTCGTGTCCACTCCCGAAGGCGAACACGCGGCGCCGGTGAAGAAAGCGCTCGAGCTCGGCAAGCCGGTGCTCGTCGAGAAGCCGCTGGCGCTGACGCTCGCCGACGCCGACGACATCCTCGACACCTGGCGCAAGACCGGCGGCCATCTGCGCATCGGCTACAGCCGGCGCTTCAAGGAATGTTTTCTGCGCGCGAAGGAGCAGATGCTGCACGGGCGCCTCGGGCGCGTCGTCGGCGGCACCGCGCGCGTCTACAATTCGCGCGCGCAGGCTTTTTCGATACTCAAGCGCTCCGCGCACGCCACGCCCGTCTTGGACGTGCTCACGTATTACGTCGACCTCATGTGCTGGTTTCTCGAAGGCAACCCGCCGGTGGAAGTCGTCGCGCGCGGGCAGATGGGTGTATTCAAAGAGGCGGGCTACAACGCGCACGACGTGACGTGGGGCATCGTGACGCTGCGCGACGGCGCGGTGATCAATCTCGGCGTGAGCTATGCACTGCCGGCGCGCTACCCGACGCTCGGGCAATCCGACCGTGTCGAACTGCTCGGCGCCGAAGGCACGATGATCATCGACGACGATCACATGGACCACCTGCTGTTTTCGGAGCGCGGCATTCCGCATGCGTACGTGCCCGATCACAGCGTCGAGATGGCTTTCCTCGGCAGCAATACCGCGGGCGACTGGGCGTGCGGCGATTTCTGGGGCCCGCTCGGCAACGAGACGCGCTCGTGGCTCGACCACCTGATCACCGGCGCGCCGACCATGCACACGACGCCCGAGCAGGCGCGCATCACGCTCGAGACCACGATTGCGATCGAGCGCGCGGCGACGACCGGCCAGACGATACGGCTGCCGCTGGAGACGTGAGGCGAAAGAGCGGCGATTCAGCGATTAAGGAATTCGGTAATTGGTTTCCCAATCGCTCAATCGCTTAATCACTCAATCACTCAATCACTCAATCACTCAATCACTCAGGCAAGGACGAGGCGTGAGCTACATTGCTATATTGTTCGCAGCGTTGGCAGTTAGTGGCGGCGCATGGGCGCAGGACTATCCGACGCATCCGGTTCGCCTGATTTCGCCGAATCCCGCCGGTGGTGCGAACGATACGATTGCGCGCATCGTGGTCAACAAGTTGACGGAAGTGCTCGGCGTGCAGGTCGTGATCGACAATCGCGGCGGCGGTGGCGGCGTGATCGGCGGCGAGATCGCCGCGCATGCCGCCCCCGACGGCTATACGCTGCTCGCGGGCTCGGTGTCGACGCATTCGTTCGCGCCGCTGATACACGCCAAGCTCGGTTACGACCCGGTGCGCGACTTTGCGCCGATCTCGTTGTTTGCCATCGCGCAGAACCTGCTGGTCGTGAATCCGGCGGTGCCGGCCGCGAACGTGCGCGAACTCATCGCGCTGGCGAAGGCAAAACCGGGTACGCTCAACTACGCATCCGGCGGCACCGGCTCGACGAGTCATTTCGCGGTGGCGTTTTTCGTGAGCGCCGCGGACATCATGCAGCAGACCGTGCACGTTCCCTACAAGGGCGGCGCGCCCGCGATCACGGCGACCATCGGCAACGAGACACAGTTCTATTTCGGCCCGATGGCGGGCGGCACGATACCGCATGTGAAGGCGGGGCGCCTGAAAGCGCTCGCCGTCGGCGGGGCCAAGCGCTCGCCCGTGTTGCCCGATATACCGACGGTCGCCGAGTCCGGCGTGCCTTCGTACAAGAACGCGGGCTGGTTCGGCCTCTTTGCGCCGGCGCATACGCCGCCGCCGATCATCGCGCGGCTCAACCACGCCGTCGTGAAATCGATGAGTTCGCCTGACGTCGCGCAGAAATTCCTCGACCTCGCGGTCGATCCGGTGAGCGGCACGCCCGAAGAGTTGCGCCGTTTCGTCGTCGAGCAGCTCGAGTTTCATCGTAATATGGTCGCCAGGCTCGGCATCAAATTCGACTGACGCAGATAGATTTATTCCGGGAGGCACGCATGCGATACCCACTGTCCGTAGTCATACTGTTTGTTGCAGCGACGTTCGTATACGCGCAGGCGCCCGTTGACGACGCATTGCAGCGCGGGCAGCGCAAGGCCGGTGCCGCATACAGCGAATTGCAGAAAGCGGAATTCGAGACGAAACAGGCGGAGCAGGAATACCGCCAGGCGGACGCCAGCCACAAGGCCGCGCAGAAACGCGCCGATGAATTGAAGGCGCAGGCGGAAGCGGCGCAGAAAAAATTCGAGGCCGCGAAAGGCCGCGAAGCCGCCGCGCGCAAGACCTACGACGCCGCGGTCGAAGCGGTCGATAAAATCAGCCATCCCGCAGGCAAGAAAAAATAACCTCGGTCAATTTCCGGCGGGCACCCGGCACTGCAGCAGTGCGCACGGGTGGCCTGCGCCGTACGTGCGCCTCCCTATGAGATTCACGCGTTGCGCGTTTGACACCATCTGGCGGCTAGATTATAAAAGGGGTTCGAGTAATGAACCCGCGTTCCGTGCGGACGCAGGTCCCCGCCGAAATTTATCCAGCGCAGCATCTTCCGGAGAATCCGCTTGAGCCGTATCGGTTTGCTGGTCCCATCCTCCAACACCACGGTGGAGCCGGAGTTCTATCGCGCGCTGCCCAACGAAGTCACGCTGCACGTGGCGCGGCTGCATCTCTCGCAGATCGCAACCGATTCGATCGCGGGCATGGTGAGCGACATCGAACAGCGCAGCCGCGATCTCGCGACCGCCGACGTCGACGTCATCGTGCTGGGCGCCGCGGCGCCGAGTTTTTTGAAAGGACTCGGCTACGACCGCGAGATGGCGAAGAAAATCGAAGCGGCTTCGGGCAAGCGCGCGACGACCACGTCGACCGCGCTGGTCGAAGCGCTCAAGCATCTCGGCGTGTCGCGCGTGGTGCTGGGCGCCGCGTACGACGACAAGGTCAACGCGATCGCGAAAAATTTTCTCGAAGTCAACGGTTTCAACGTGCTCGCTGCGCACGGCCTGGGTCTCGTCGACAACCTGGTGGTCGGCCGGCTCGATGCATCGAGCGCGTACGATCTCGCGCGGAAAATCGACCGCCCCGATGCAGAGGCGATAGTGCTCGCGTGCACCAACTGGAAAACGATGGACGTGATCGAGCGCCTCGAGCGCGAACTTAACAAGCCGGTGCTGTCGACGACGCAGGTCAGCATCTGGGCGGCGCTGCGCGCGATCGGCCGCGTCGAAGGCGTGCCGGGTTACGGACGGTTGTTGCGCGACCTCGCCGCGCCGAGCAAACAAACGCAGTTAGCTTAGTGATTAAGTAATTTGGCGATTGAGGGATTGAGTGGTTAAAGCCAAATCACCTAATTGCTAAATCACTTAATCACTATTTTTTCGGAGAAGAAATCATGTACGGATGGCGTGGACGTATCGGGTTGCTGGTGCCGTCGATCAACACGACGATGGAAACTGAATTCTGGCGCATCGCGCCCGAGGGCGTGTCGGTGCACACCGCGCGCATCGCGGGCGGGCGCGAAGGCACGCCGGAAGAGCTGCGCAACATGGAAAACGCGAGCAAGAAGGCGGCCGAGGAAGTCGGCATGGTCGAGCCCGACGTCGTCGTTTACGGCTGCACCAGCGGCAGCTTCTTCGAAGGCCCCGCGTGGAACAAGAAGATTTGCGAGCAGCTCACCGCGATCACCAAGGCGCCGACCGTCACCACGGCGGGCGCGATGGTGGCCTGCCTGATGGCCGGCGGTCACAAGAAGGTCGACGTGGTCACGCCGTACGTCGAAGTGACCAACGAGCGCCTGAAACAATTCGCCAAGGCGCACGGCGTCGAAGTCGCGAAGCTCGGCACGTTCGACATGCTCGACATGTTCGACCACGCCAAGATCCTGCCCGAGGAAATCTACGCGAAGGTCAAGGAAATGACGACGCCGGACTCCGAGGCCGTGTTCGTCGCGTGCACGCAGTTGCGCGCGCTCGAAGTGCTCGACATGCTCGAGCGCGATCTCGGCAAGCCGGTTTACTCCGCGGTGCAGGCTTCCGCGTGGCAGGCCTACGCGGCGATGAACGTCGATCCGAAAATCATGGATTGTGGCAGCCTCTTGCGCAAGCTCTCGGAACCCGACTCGCACAAGATCGCGGTCAAGCACCTGCGCTCCGCGTAGCCTGCAGGATAAAAATGGGAAACAGCATGACATTCAGCAAACGATGGACGCTTGCAGCGTGCGCAGTTCTGTTATGCGGCGCGGTGCACGCGGAAGTGAGCGAAGTCAAGATCACCAAGCAGTTCGGCGTCGGTTTTCTGCCGCTGATGGTGATGGAAGACCAGAAGCTCGTCGAGAAGCAGTCGAAGGCGGCGGGACTGCCCGAAGTCAAAGGCGTGTTCATGACGCTTTCCAATCCGGCGGCGATGAACGACGGACTCTTGTCCGGACAGATCGATTTCGGCACCAACGGGCCGCCCGCGGTGATTACGATCTGGGCGCGCACCAAGGGCACCGCCAACGAGGTGAAGGGTGTCGCGGGCATGGTGCTGACGCCGATGTGGCTCAACGTCAGCAATCCGGCGATCAAGAGCATCCGCGACTTCACGGAGAAGGACAAGATCGCAGTCACCGCGGTGAAGGTGTCGATCCCCGCGATCATCATGCAGATGGCGGCGCTGAAGGAATGGGGCAAGGACAGCTACGCGAAACTCGATCCGCTGACGGTGTCGATGTCGCACCCCGACGGCATGGCGGCGTTCCTGTCCAAGCGCGACGTCACGGGGCATTTCACGTCGCCGCCGTTCATGTACAAGGAACTCGAGCAGCCCGGGATTCACCGCATCATGAGTTCCGACGACGTGATGGGCGGGCCGACGACGTTCTCCAGCCTGTATTCGACCAGCAAGTTCCACGATGCGAACCCGCGCGTCTACAAGGCGGTGCTCGCCGCGTTTACCGAGGCGATCGCGCTCATCAACAAGGACAAGAAGCAGGCGGCGGAAATTTATTTGCGGGTTACCGGCGACAAGAAGAGCACGGTCGCGGAAATACAGAAGGATCTCGAGGACCCGAACATTGTGTTCACCGCCACGCCGCGCAACATCCAGAAATACGCGGACTTCATGTTCGAGGTCGGCTCGATCAAGACCAAGGCGAACTCGTGGAAGGACGTTTATTTTCCCGAGATTCACAACCTGCCGGGCAACTGACGCGCGGCGGACCCGGGAAGGCGAAGGGCGGGCGGTCCCCGCCCTTTTGATTTGCACTACTGAACGGAGAATCAATTGGCTGAAGCAACACTCACCGACGTCGTCGTCGTCGGCGGCGGCGGCACGGGGCTCGCGGCGGCGTCGGAAGTCGCGCGGCTCGGACGCAAAGTAATACTGCTCGAAAAAAATCCGCAGACCGGCGGCTCGACGTCGTGGTCCGTCGGTTCGGTCACCGCGACCAATACGCCGCATCAGAAAAAAGCCGGCATCAAGGATTCCGCCGACGAGCATTTCGAGGATCTCGCGCTGCACGCCGGTGCGCTCGCGCCCCGCGACAACCTCGCGCTGCGCCGCATCCTCGTCGACCATACGACCGAAATGCTCGACTGGCTGATGTCGCTTGGCGTGGTGTTCGTGGGGCCGATGCCGGAACCGCCCCACCGCTACAACCGCATGCACAACGTGGTGCCGAATTCGAAATCGTTCGCGTATCACCTGACCAAATATTGCCGCAAGCTCGGCGTGGACATCCGGCTCAACACCGCGACCCAGCGCATCATCACCGAGAACGGCCGCGTGGTGGGCGTCGAAGCGCGCCTGCCCGACGGCACGCTGCACGAGTTTCGCGCGAAGGGCGGCGTGATACTCGCCGCCGGCGATTACAGCAACGGCCGCGATATGAAAGCGCGCTTCGCGTCGCCCGATGTGGTTGAAGTCGATGCGGTAAATCCGACCGCGACGGGCGACGGCCACCGGATGGCGCTCGAACTCGGCGCGACAGTCGTCAACGGCGACATCGTGCGCGGGCCCATCATGCGCTTCATCCCGCCGACGCGTGCCAACCTGATCCAGAAGCTGCCGCCGACGAAAATCATCGCGCAGCTGATCGCGTGGACGATGGGTCATCTGCCGCAATGGATGTTGCGGCCGTTCCTGATGAGCTTTCTGACGACCGCGCTCGGGCCGTCGCCGGATCTCTACAAGGAAGGCGCGGTGCTCATCAACAAGAACGGCCAGCGCTTCACCGACGAGCTCGGCAAACCCAACCTCTACACGGCGAAGCAGCCCGACCGCATCGCGTGGATCGTGTTCGATCACCAGCTCGCGCAGAAATTTTCCGGCTGGCCGTACTTCGTGTCGACCGCGCCGGGCGTTGCCTATGCATATCTCGCCGATTACCGGCGCAATCGCGCCGACATCTACCACCAGTCCGACACTATCGAGGGACTGGCCGCGAGCATGGGCGTTGCGCCGGAAAGCCTTAAGAAGTCGCTCGCCGATTACAACGCGACGCGCGAAACGCGTCCCGCGATCGACCAGGGGCCGTACTATGCGCTCGGTCCCGTCAAAAGTTACGTCGTGTTCACCGACGGCGGACTCAAAGTTTCGACGAAGCACGAGGTCGTGCGCGAAGACGGCAGCGTGATTCCGGGGTTGTATGCGGCGGGCTCGACGGGACAGGGCGGATTGCTGCTCGAAGGCCACGGCCATCATCTGGGCTGGGCATTCATTTCAGGTCGCCTCGCGGGGCGCAATGCCGCCGACAATGTGAAGCCATGATATTTGTCAGTCAAAGCGGACTCACTGATAATTCGCGCGCTGCGGACTGGGACGTCTGGTATCTCGAGCACTTGCGGCTCATGGCAAGCGTACCGGGCATTTCATCGGCGCAGCGGTTCAAGACCGAAACGCCGGGGGCATCGCCGTCGCTCGCGATTTACAGCGTCGTTTCGGCGGACGTGTTCAAGGATCCGTATTATTTGAGCGTGCGCGGGCTCGGCGAATTTCTGCCGTTGATCGACCGCAGCTACTACAAGCGCAATCTCTTTTCGGGACTCGACCATGCGCCGCGGGTCGCGAACACCGAGTGCATGCTGGTCGCCGACCGCGAGCGCGCCGAAGGCGCCATCGCCGGGATCGCATTCACGTGGCTCGAATGTGTCGGCATAGACCGTTCGACGCCGTACCGCGGTATCGCGGTGGTCGATGCCGGAAAGCTGCCGGTGCTCGACGCGACGGTCGCCATCTATCGACCCGCTTCGCCGCGGATGATGCCTCCCAAGGAAAAGCGATGAAAGTTTTAACTTCCGCACTTGCAATAATGTTGACGGCCATCGCCTTCGATGCGCCCGCGCAATCCTGGCCGAACAAGCCGATCCGCTGGATCGTCGGTTTTCCGCCGGGCGGCGGCGCCGACGTGCTGTCGCGCATGCTGAGCCCGAAGATTTCCGAAGCGCTCGGCCAGCAGATCATCATCGACAACCGCGGCGGCGCGGGCGGCAACATCGGCGCCGAAATCGCGGCCAAGTCGCCGCCCGACGGCTACACGATATTGTTCGCGTACTCGGGCACGCATTCGGTCAACCGCAGCATCTACAGCCAGATGCCGTTCCAGGAAAGCGATTTCGCGCCCATCATCTGGACCGCCGCGGTGCCGCAGATCCTCGTCGTGCATCCGTCGCTGCCGGTGAAGAGCGTGAAGGAACTCATCGCGCTCGCGAAAGCCAAACCCGATCAGTTGATCTACGGCTCGACCGGTAGCGGCGCGATCAACCATCTCGCGGGCGAACTCTTCAAGCTGATGACGAACACCAGAATGGTCCACGTGCCGTACAAGGGCGGCGGGCCGGTGTCGATTGCGCTCTTGTCGGGCGAGGTCAGTATATTGTTCGCCGAGCCGGCGACCATCGTGCAGCACATCAAGAGCGGCAAGGTGCGCGCGCTGGCGGTGACGACGCCGAAGCATTCGCTGGCGATGCCCGAGCTGCCGACGGTCGCCGAGTCGGGCGTGCCCGGCTATAACGTCACGTCGTGGAACGGCATGCTGATTCCGGCCGGCACGCCGCCCGACATCGTCAAGCGCTACAACACCGAGTTCAACAAGGCGATCAATGCTCCCGAAATGCACAAGCGCATGATAGAAAACGGCTACGAACCCGTCGGCGGAGAGCCGGAAAAATTGAGCGAGCTGATCCGCATCGAAACCGCGAAGTGGGCGAAGGTCGTCAAAGCCGCCGGCATGAAGGTCGATTAGAATTGAACGCTGCAAGGAGAATACGATGAAAACTGCAAAATTCCTGATGGCGGCTGCGTTGCTTGCAGCTGGTGTTGCGTCGGCGCAAACCTACCCAAGCAAGACGATCCGCTTCATAGTACCGTGGCCGCCCGGCGGCGGCGCCGACGTGCTGTCGCGCATCGTCAGTCCCAGGCTTGCCGAGGCGCTGGGCCAGCAGGTCGTGATCGACAATCGCGGCGGCGCGGCCGGCAATATCGGCGCGGAACTGGCGGCGAAGTCGCCGCCCGACGGTTACACGATCGTATTCGCCTACGCCGGCACCCACGCGATCAACCCGAGCATCTACAGCAAGCTGCCGTTCAAGGAGAGCGACTTCGCACCGATAATCTGGACCGCCCAGGTACCGCAGGTACTGGTCGTGCATCCGTCCCTGCCGGTGAAGACCGTCAAGGACGTGATCGCGCTCGCGAAAGCAAAGCCCGACCAGTTGAGTTACGGCTCCTCCGGCAGCGGCGCCATGAACCACCTGACCGGCGCGCTCTTCACGATGATGACGAATACGAAGATCGTGCACGTGCCGTACAAAGGCGGCGGACCGGCGGCGATCGCGCTGCTGTCGGGCGAAATCAGCATGATCTTCGGCGAGCCGGCGACGGTCGTGCAGCAGATCAAGGCGGGCAAGGTGCGCGCGATTGCGGTGACGAGCACCAAGCGCGCGCTGGCGCTGCCCGATCTGCCTACCATCGCGGAGAGCGGAGTGCCGGGCTACGAGGTGACGTCGTGGAATGCGATACTGGCGCCGGCCGGCACGCCGAAGGAAATCATCACGCGGCTCAATTCCGAGCTCAACAAGATCATTGCCGCGCCGGACATGCACCAGCGCCTGATCGACAACGGCTTCGAACCGGTCGGCGGCACGCCGGAACAAGCCGGCGAGAAAATCCATTCCGAGATCGCGAAGTGGGCGCCGGTCGTCAAAGCGGCGGGCATCAAAGTCGATTGATGCTTAACTGACAATTGAAAATTGGCAACGACAATCGATAACGATCCCGCGCTTTCGCGTTGTCCATTGTCAATTATCCGTTCGAGCTTGGAACCGCTGGCGGGCTAGGCGTTCGAGCCGACGGCAGATACGCCTGACCAATTCGCCGCCATCATCAAGGGCGAACTCGCGCGCCGGGCGCAGCTCGTGAAGGACGCCGGCGCGCGCATCGAGTAGGAAATTTTTGTTGTCATGCCCGCGCAGGCGGGCATCCAGCAGCATCGAACCTTCTGGGTTCCCGCCTTCGCGGGAACGACAAATTCTTGTCTACTTGCGCAGATTGTTCCCGCCGTCGATCGTAATGACGGTGCCCGTCGTATAGGACGAGCGGTCCGGGCACAGGAAGGCGACGGTGTCGGCGATTTCGGCGACGCGCCCCAACCGTCCGAACGGAAAACCGGTCGTCAGCTCGCGCCAGCGGTTCTCGTCGCCGAATTCTTTTTTCGCGCACGCCTTCCAGCGCGCCACCTGGCGGTCGGTTTAGATCGATCCCGGATTGACGCCGATCACGCGCACGCCGTAATCGGGGCTTTCACCGCCGCGCGCGCGCACGGCGACGTCGACTTTGTATTTGGCGACGAGGTTCTTTTTCACCGCGGCGAGGGTCTCCGCGCTGCGCGCCCTTTGAGATTGAGTTCCACGGCGGGTGCGGAAAAGTGAGCAAACGGGAGGTGCTACTATAGGGAAAATCACCGGCGCCAGCCGGTGTTTCGAATTCTTAACAACTTTCGAGGAGCGTCATCATGCCATCAGAATTGTTCAATAAAGGTCTTGCCGTACGCAAGGAAGTGCTGGGCGAAGCGTACGTGGAGAAATCGATCAAGGGCGCCGACGAGTTCGCGCTCGCAATGCAGGAGTTCGCGACCGAGGCCGCGTGGGGCTCGATCTGGACGCGCCCGGGACTGCCGCGCAAAACGCGCAGCCTGCTCAACATTGCGATGCTCACGATCATGAACCGCCAGCACGAACTGAAGCTGCACATCCGCTCGTCGTTCACCAACGGCGTAACCAAGGACGAAATCAAGGAAGTGCTGCTGCAGGTCGCCGCTTATGCAGGCGTGCCGGCGGGCATCGACGGTTTTCGTCTCGCGCGCGAAGCGTTTGCCGAAATGGACGCCGCTAAAAAGTGATGTCGCCCGAATTCGGCGCGCAATGAACGCCGCTCAATGAGCGACGCGCGGAGGCGCGGCGGCCCCGCGCGGCGCCGGCGGTGATCTCGATTCGATACGTTCTCGCGCTGACGCTTTTCAGCATGACGGGGGTGCGCGCCGGCCGCGTGCTGCTTGCGCTCTTCGCGCTTAACCTCGGCGCGCAGCCCGTGACCGTCGGCATGCTGGCCGCGACTTTTTCGCTGTTCCCGATGCTGCTGTCGCTGCTCGCGGGGCGCTTTGCCGATCGCTTCGGCTCGCGCTGGCCGCTGATCATAGGCTCCGCCGGAGGTGCGTGCGGCATGCTGGCGCCGTACTTGTTTCCCGGCATGCCGGCGTTGTTCGTCGCTGCGGCGATGAACGGCTTGTCATTCACGTTTACCAACGTCGCGCTGCAGAACCTAGTCGGTTTGCTCAGCGTGCCGAGCGAGCGTGCGCGCAACTTCAGCAATTTCAGCCTCGCGCTCGCGGTCGCGAGCTTCGTCGGCCCGCTGATGGTGGGGTTCTCGATCGATCATTCGGGCTATGCGTACGCGTGCCTCTGCATAGTCGCAGTTTCGCTCGTGCCGGTCGGCCTCCTGATCACGAAAAAAATCGCGGTGCCGCATGTGCGGCCGACGTCCACCCAGGCCGGCAGTATCCGGGATGCGCTCACGCGGCCCGGCGTCTGGCGCGTGCTCGCGACCAGCAGCCTCGTTGTGACCGGCATCGACATGTTCCAGTTCTACCTGCCGATCTACGCGCACTCGATCGAGCTGTCGGCGTCGGTAACCGGCGTCATCCTGGCGACTTTCTCCGCGGCGGCGTTCGTCGTGCGGCTCGTGATGCCGCGCCTGCTCAAGCTGTGGAGCGTGGAAACGCTGCTTGCATACTCGTTTTATCTCGGCGCTGCGAGTCTCATGCTGGTGCCCTTGTTCCGGGACGGCTGGATACTGACGCTGACCTCGTTCCTGTTCGGTATCGGCATGGGTTGCTGCCAGCCTGTCACCATGATGTTGACATTTACCGGGTCGGCCGAAGGCCGCTCGGGCGAGGCATTAGGGTTGCGCCTTACGGTAAACCACTTGACGCGCGTCATCACCCCGGTGATTTTCGGCGCAATCGGCTCGGTTTTTGGCCTTTTTGCGGTGTTCTGGGGCAATGCCGCTCTGCTCGGCGGCGGCGGCGTGATAACCAACAGCCATGCGGGTCGGCAGCCTCCCCCCTAGGGGCGTGTCAACTGCCGGCGGGGCCGTGCGTTATTAGGCTCATCCGGATTACCGGATTAAACCAACGGAGAGACCAAAATGAACAAGCTGTTAGCCACCCTGATTGCCACGGCATTTGCCGCCACCACCCTGACCGCAATTGCGGCCGATGCGCCCAAAGCAGCCCCTGCAGCGGCACCGGCGGCGGCCCCCGCGGCTGCGGCACCTGCCAAGGCGGAAGCGCCGAAAGCGATGACGAAGGAAGAAAAGAAAGCCGCGGCCAAAGCCAAAGCCGACGAAAAAGCCAAAGCCAAAGCCGATGCGAAAGCCAAGAAAGCGGCCGACGCGGCAGCGAAAAAAGAAGCGAAAGCCAAAGCCGCGGCAGATGCGAAGGCAGCTAAAGCCGCCGCGAAAGCCGACGCGACCAAAACCAAAGCCGGCGCCGATGCGAAAGAAACCAAAGCCGACGCCAAAGCCGATACGACCAAAGCGAAAGCCGACGCCAAAGCCGATACGAAGAAGTAAGCTTTAAATTACGCGCCGTCAGGCGCGCGCGGCGAATAAAAGGGCGGGGATCTCCCCGCCTTTTTATTTGTACGGCGTCAGCGTATTGACAAGTCTACCAAGGCGCTGATATCGGTTTCCCGCTCGAGACTGTCCGCCTTCGCGATGATCGCGTCGATCGCCGCTCCGCCCAGCGTGCGCGCGGCATTCTCGCGAAACTTGCCGCGCAGGTCGTCGGCGGACAGCGGATTCTGCGCACTGCCGCGATTGTGCATCTCGACGCGCTCGTGCGTGCGGCCGTCCGTCGTGTAAGCGATCACCCAGCCCTTGTACTGGCCGCGGCCCGGTGCATCGCGATCGACCACGTAGCTCACCTTGCGCGCAAGCGCCAAGATCGCGGGATCGCGCAGGCATTCGTCGCTGTAAGCGTCGACGCCGAGCCGGCCGCGCGCGAGCGCTTCGGCGAGCGAGAACTGCAGGCTTACGCGGCCGTGCGAATCGGATGCGGGCGAGAATTTTTCCGCCACCGGTTCGCACACGACCGGGATCATGTACTCGGCGATCGGGCACACGATTTTCTCGATGTGTTCGGCGCGCAGGCCTTCGTTGCGATAAAGATAAAGAATCGCGTCGAGGAACGAATGAATCACGTGCGCGACCGGGTAGGGCTTGAACGAGGTGTTGCGGCTTTCCCACGTGCCGCCCAGATCGGCGACCATGCGCGGAAAATCGAGCTTATAGGTCTTGTCCTGCACGTGCGAGGCGAAGAGGCCGAAGCGGCTTTCGAACACCGGCGCCGGCCCCGTGTATTCCGCGCGTGCGAGCAGCGCCGCGGCGATGCCCGACAGCGCCGACCAGCCGGGATGCAGGAATTTGGATTGCGTGCCGTCTTCCCAGCACGCGAGGATGCCGGACGCCTGGCTGCCGGCGATGCCCGCCGCATTGCGCAGCTGCTCGACGTTGAGGCCCAGCAGCTTGCCGGCAGTGTAAGCGGCGCCGAAGGTGCCGATCACGCCGCTCGGATGAAAGCCCACCTTGTGAAACTGCTGGGGCGCGACGAGCCCGATACGGCAGGTGATTTCGTTGCCCGCGGCGACGGCGGCGATGATTTGCTCGCCGCTGGCCCCGGTCATTTCGCCGACCGCCAGCGCGGTCGCCACCATCGGGCTGCTGATGTGAATAACGGTTTCGTTATGCGTGTCGTCGTACTCGAGCGCCTGCGCCATCGTGCCGTTGGCGAGCGCCGCCTGCATCGCGGGCACGCGATCGCCGGTGCCGAGGATGCGGGCGTCGTCGCCTTTGCCCATCGCGAGCGCCGCCGTGCGCACGGATTTGCCGGTGGCCAGCGGCACCGCGGCAAGCGCGAGCCCGATGACGTCGAGCAGGCGCAGCTTGGTGCTCGCGACGACGTCCGCGGGCAGATCGGAAAATTTCAGTCGCGCGCACCAGAGCGCGAGTTGTTCGCTGTAACCGGGCATATTCACTCCTTGTTTTTCGCGAGTATACGTGACGCGCACGGGCTGCCGCCTCCGCCGGCCGGTTGTATTGGCGCAGTGCCGTTGCTAACATCCCGCGTTTCGCACGCACCGCGGCACTCATCGCAGAAAGCTCAATCATGAAAGCACTGGTCGTCAGAAAATTCGGCGCGTCCGATTCGAAGGTGGAAGAGTGGAGCGTGCCGGCGCCGGGTGCTGGCGAAGTATTGGTCGGCGTGCAAGCGGCGGGCATCAATTTTCCCGACCTTCTGGTGATCGACGGCAAGTACCAGTTCCTGCCGCCGCTGCCGTTCGTGCCCGGCAAGGAATGCGCGGGTGTCGTCAAGGCGGTCGGCGCGGGCGTCGCCACGCCGCGAGTGGGCGAGCGCGTGCTCGTGCAGGTCGAATACGGCGCGTACGCGCAGGAGGTCACGACCAAAGCGGTCAACTGCCACGTCGTTCCGGACGCGATCAGCTTTCCGGAAGCCGCGGCGATGGGGCTCACTTACAACACTGCGCACTTCGCGCTGGTCGAGCGCGCGCAGATGAAGCCGGGCGAGATCGTATTGGTGACGGGCGCTGCGGGCGGTGTCGGCCTTGCCACCGTGCAGGTTGCCAAGGCACTCGGCGCGATCGTGCTTGCCGCAGTCAGCACGCCGGACAAGGCGGCGGCGGCGAAAGCCGCGGGCGCGGATCACATCGTCGATACGGGAGTCGCGGACCTGCGCGAGAAGCTGCGCGAACAGGTGTTTGCGGCGGTGGGAAAACGCGGCGTGGATATCGTGGTCGACAACGTCGGCGGCGACGTGTTCGATGCGTGCATGCGCGCGGTCGCTTGGTGCGGGCGACTTATCATCGTCGGCTTCGCCGGCGGACGCGTCCCGGAAATCAAGGCCGGCCACCTGCTGGTGAAGAACATCGCGGCGATCGGCCTGCAGTTCAGCGACTACCGCGACCGCGAGCCGGAGAAATGCCGCATCGTGCGCCAGCAATTGTTCGACCTCTACAGCGCGGGAAAACTGAAACCGTACGTGATGGCGACGTTCCCGCTCGAGCGTTACGCCGAGGCGCTGGCACTCGTCAAAGGCCGCAAAGTCATCGGGAAGGTGGTGTTGACGACCGCGTGACGGCGGTTGCGTGCGACTATCCGGTACGGCGGAAGTGCAGTCCCAGCGTGACGCCTGCGAGGATCACACAGACCACGAACGCGCCGCCCATCAACAGGAACCACTGGTTGTCGAGTTGCGGTGGAACGCGGGTATTCGCTTCGATGACCAGCCGTTGCATGCCGGCGAAAAAGAGCGGAGGCACGAGCCCCGTGATCAGCGCATGACGCTCGAGGTAGTCGAGCATGTGCGCGCAGCGCTCCGGCGTCGCCAGCCAGTAATCGCGGCGCGGAATATTGATGCGGCGGGTGAAGAGCCGCGGCAACCATATCTGCAAAACGACGATTACAAGCGGTATCAGCAGCGTCATGGCGGTCATCATCACCTGATAGGCTGCGCGCGACATGCGGTTGTTGGCATGGCCGTCGAATGCGAAGTGCGAGGCGAGCGGATCCGGCAGCGACGCGGACGTGACGTAAACGTAGGCAGTGGCCGCCACGACGGTCACGGCAAAGAGCAGTCGAAGCGCTGAGCGGTTCACAGTCACCCCGGCGACGGTTTTGCGCGGAATTCGGCGTTTGCGGCGGTTATGATGCCCGCCCGGATGAGCTTGCCTGCGGAAACGCGCCGACGATTGCCGCACCGACATCGGTCGCATTCTCGATGTTCATGATCGTGTCGGCGAGCTTGTCGGCATCCGTGCGCGTGGCGCCGACGCCAAAGTCGAGGCAGTCGCGGAATTTCGCCAGCAATTCGTCTTCGCTCATCGGCTCCTGAGGACTGCCCTTCACCGTATCGCTTCTGACTTCGACGGTGCGGCCGTCATTGAGCGTCACGGTGACGCGCGCCGGCTCGATCGCCGTCGGATCGATCGCGGGATCGTCGACCGCGCGGACTTTGGCGGCGAGCGCCACCACGGCGGGGTCGCTGATCGCCGTTGGCAGAAAGCTGCGCAAATCGACGCGCGCATCCGTCAACGCGCGCGCAAACGTGTATGCGGCATTGAATTGCGCATGCACGACCGAATCGCGCCTGACATCGTACGGCTCGCCGACGGTGAGCCAGTTGACGTTGCCCATGCCGATCTCGACCGACCTTACGTCGGACGGCTTGATGCCCTGGCCGCGCAGCTTGATGCCAAGCCCGATCGGCGTGTGATTGCAGCGGCAGCACGGGTACGGCTTGAAGCTGTATTCGGTGATGCGCCAGTGTTGGCCAAGGTCCTGCGTGATCAGTTCGGTTTTGACTTCGTCGCGCTCGTATAACGCGAACAGGCCCGCATTGCCTTCGAGCGTGCGGCGCGTGCCGGTCAGGCCGTCGGCCGCGAGAAAAGCGCCGAGCACTGCGGCGCGCGCAGCGAAGCCGGCGCCGAGACGTTTGGAAATTACGCCATCGCGCATGCTTTGCGCAGAACCGCTCGTTTGATGGAACGCCATGCCCAGTGCATTGCGCATGCCTTCTGCATCGAGCTTCAGCAAACTCGCTGCCCCCAGGCTGGCTGCCGGTGTGCCGAACACCATGGTCGGATGCCAGCCTTTGCCGAGGCTGTTGTAGCAAGCAAGGCCCAGCCGTGCGTGCAGTTCGGTGCTGATCGCATAGGCGAGCAGGAAATCTTTGCCGCTCACCCGGCCGATGTCCTCGGCGGTCGCGAGCAGCGTCGGCAGCACTACGCAGTTGGTATGCACGCGCGCGGGATCGTGCTGGTCGTCGAAATCCAGCGCGTGCGCGGCCGCGCCATTGGCGAGTGCGGCGCTCGGCGGCGAATAGCGGCGTATGCCGACGAGGCCTGTCGCGGAACCGCCCGTTTCCCATTTTGACAGGCGCTGGTTGAGTTCGCGGATGCCCGGCGCGTTGGTCGCGCCGGCGATCACGCCGAGCGTATCGATCAGGAAGGATTTGAGCACGCGCACGACTGCGGCCGGCAGGTCTTCGTAGCGCCAGCGCGCGAGTTGTGCGCACAGCTGTAACGTGTAATCCTCGGCGAGCGCTGCGACGGGGGGCTGGGATTTTTTGAGCGGAACGGGTGTGGGCATTTTGATGAACTCTAAAAGTGAGGGGTGCGATCGGCGCGCGAAAACCGCCTGATGCCTAGCGTTTATTATAGGCCGACCCGCGTGCTGTCGCGAAAAGCAGTTCGACGTACGCACTGGCTGCGGGCGACAGCGGCCGGTCGCGGCGCGTGACGATACCGATGCTGCGCACCGGGCGCGGTTCGAAGATACTGCCCGCGGCGAGGCCTTTCATATTGAGTTCGGCCAATACCATGCGCGGCATGACGGTGATGCCGAGCCCCGCGCGCACCATGCTCAACGCCGTCACCATGTTCGCGACTTCATAGTCGGGCTCGCGCGCGACGCCGGCCGCGGCGAACCCGTGCTCGACGAGAGTGCGGACACTCGACTGCTTGGGCAGCAGCACCAGCGGACCGGCGGCGAGTTCGCGCCACGTGATGCGGCGTTTCGTCGCCAGCGCATGGCGCGCGGGGTAAACGGCCTGCAATTCGTCGGGGAGCAACTCGCGGAACGCAAGCTCCCCGTGCGGCGTTGTGAGCGTGCCGATGCCGAAGTCGACTTCCCGATGCAGCACCCTTTCCGCGATGTTGAAGTCCTGGTCTTCCACGAGCCGTACCGTGATGGCCGGGTGCAGCGCCTTGAACCGCGCGAGCGCCAGCGTGACGAGGCCGAACGCGACCGACGGCAACGACGAGAACACGATGCGTCCGCGCGCGCCCGCCGCCATCTCGCGCGCGAAGCGGTAGGCGTCCTCGAGATCGTCGAGCGGGCGCCGGATCATCGCGAGGAAGCGCCGTCCCGCTTCGGTCAGCTCGACGCGCCGCGTCGTGCGCTCGAAGAGTTTCACGCGCAACGAAGTCTCGAGTTCGCGCACCAGCTGCGAAAACGCGGGTTGGGTCATTGCAAGCTCGCGCGCCGCCGCGCTGAACGAGCCGTGCGTCGCGGCCGCGGCGAAACCCTGCAGCTGGCGCAGTTTAAGATTCATATGTAAAACCTATGAGTAATGACGGAACATCTAATTGTTATATTAATCCCCGCGTGCTTAAATTCCAATTCCTCCCGGCAATTACAGGCGTTTCCCCTTGAACAAGATCTGGATCGGCATCGACACCGGCGGCACGTTCACCGACCTCGTGCTGTGCGAGCTCACGACCGGCCGTTACACCTATCACAAGCTGCCGACGACGACCGGCGATCCGGCCAAAGCGGTGCTCGACGGCATCGCCGAGGTGATCGAGCTCGCGCAACTGCCGCGCAACGGCGTTGAATTCCTCGTGCTCGGCACCACACTCGGCACCAACGCGGTTCTCGAGGGCAAATGCGCGCGCACGGGCATGCTGACGACGGCCGGGTTTCGCGACGTGATCGAACTCGCGCGCCAGCGCCGCCCGCATTATTTCAATCTCGATATTCTGAAACCCACCCCGCCCGCGTTGCGCGACTGCCGGATCGAGGTCGCCGAGCGCATCGCGGCGGACGGCGCGGAAGTCACGCCGCTGGACGAGAAGGGCGTGCGCAATGCGGTTGCCAGGCTGCGGGAGAAAAAGGTCGAAGCGATCGCGGTGTGCATGCTGCACTCGTACGCGAATCCCGCGCACGAGCGCCGGGCGCGCGATCTGGTAAAGGAACTCTGGCCCGAAGTGTATCTCTGCACGTCGTCCGACGTGCTGCCGGAGTTTCGCGAATTCGAGCGGTTCGCGACGACCACCGTGAACGCGAGCCTGATGCCGATCATGGACCGTTATCTCGAGCGCTTCGAGCGCGGCGTCGCCGATCTCGGCATCAAGGTGGCGCCGCGCGTCATGCAATCGAACGGCGGTGCGGTGACCCCGGACGCGGTACGCAGGCTGCCGGTGAACACGTTCTTCTCGGGCCCGGCGGGCGGCGTCGTCGGCAGCGTCGGCTTAGGCGCCGAGCTCGGCATCGGCAACCTGATCACGTTCGACATGGGCGGCACGTCGACCGACGTGTGCCTGATCCGCGACGGCGAGCCGGCCAAAAAGGATTTGCGCGAAATGGGCGGCTTTCCGGTGCGCACGCGCACCATCGACATCCACACAATAGGCGCGGGCGGCGGGAGCATTGCGTGGGTCGACGCGGGCGGGCTGCTGAAGGTTGGGCCGCAGAGCGCGGGCGCGTTCCCGGGGCCCGCCGCGTATGGGCGCGGCGGCACCAGGCCGACGGTGACCGACGCCAACGTGGTGTTGGGGCGTCTTAATCCGAAGTCGCTGCTCGGCGGACGCATGGCGATGCATGCGGACCGCGCGCGCCAAGTGCTCGAAGACGAACTCGTTCCGCAGCTGAAAGTCGATCTTGTGCGCGCCGCCGCGGGCGTGGTGGAAATCATCAATGTGAACATGATGGGCGCGGTGCGCGTAATTTCGGTCGAGCAGGGCGTCGATCCGCGCGACTTCACGCTGGTGGCGTTCGGCGGCGCGGGGCCGCTGCATGCGGCGGACGTCGCGCGCAACATGGGCATCCGCAACGTGCTGGTGCCGCCGCGTCCGGGTCTCCTGTCGGCGCTCGGCCTTTTGCATGCCGACGTGCGCGGCGACTTCAGCCTGACCCGTTTGCTCGTTGCGGTCGATTCGAATATCAAAGCGCTCAACGCCGGCTTCGCGGAACTGCGAGAGCGCGGCGCCGCGTGGCTGGTCGGTGAGGCGGGCACGAACGTACAGGCGCAAAACGTCTGGCTGATGGACATGCGTTACCTCGGCCAGAATTACGAGCTGTCGCTTCCGGTGAAGGATGGGAAGCTCGATGCGAAATCGCTTGCGCGATTGATCGCGGAGTATCACAAGCGGCACCGCGCGATTTACGGTTACGACATGCCGGGGCATGCGGTCGAAGTCGTCAACCTGCGGCTGGTCGTGACGGTCGCGCGGCGCGCGCCTACGCACGAGAAGCACCAGCCCGCGCGCACCACGGTCAAAGAGGCCGTGATCGAAACGCGCAAGGTGTGGTTTCCGGAAACGGATTTCGTCATCACGCCGGTATACGACCGCGACAAGCTGCCGGTCAACGCGCGCGTCAGCGGGCCCGCGATCGTCGAGCAGATGGACACGACGACCGTGGTGCCGCCGCGCGCAAAAATGCGTAACGACAAACTGGGTTATCTGCATATGGAAGTCGAGCCCTTGAGCGTGAAAGGAGCGTCCTGATCATGGCGGCCAATAAACGCAAGACCGGTAAAACCGGCAAGGCGACGAAAGCTGTCGATCCGATCAAAGCGGAAGTCGTCGCGCGCTACCTGCTCGCGACCTCCGAGGAGATGGGCGCGACGCTCATGCGCACCGCGTTCTCGCCGAACATCAAGGAGCGGGCCGATTGCTCGACCGCGATATTCGACGCCGAGGGCCAGGTGATCGCGCTCGCGCAGCGCGTGCCTATTCACCTGGGCTCGATGGTCGGCGCGGTGGACGAAATACTGAAGCGTTATCCGCTCGCGGAAATTCTGCCGGGGGACCAGTTCGTCGCCAACGATCCGTACAACGGCGGCGGCACGCACTTGCCGGACATCAACATCATCGCGCCGGTGTTCATCGGGAAGAGGATCGTGGCGTTTGTAGCCAATATCGCGCATCACGCCGACGTCGGCGGCATGGTGCCGGGATCGGAAGCCGCAGTGTGCAAAAGCATCTACCAGGAAGGCATCCGCATTCCACCGGTGCGCATCATGCGCGCGGGCATGCTCAATCGCGACGTGGTCGATATCATCCTGCTCAACTCGCGCACGCCGGACGAGCGCATCGGCGACCTGAAAGCGCAATTCGCAGCAAATAACGTCGGCACGAAAAGCGTGCTGCAATTGTTCGAGCGCTACGGCGTGCAGGACACGACCGCAACGATAGCCGCTTATCTCGATTTCACCGAAAAGCGCTTCCGCGCCGCGATCAACCGCCTGCCCGCGGGCCGCTACGAAGCCGAGGATTTTCTCGACGGCAATACCGAAAAGGAACGCTGCCGCATCCGGCTCGCGATGACGGTCGGCCGCGGCCGCATCGACTTCGATTTCGCCGGCTCGGACAAGCAACTGGAGAACGCGCGCAACATTCCATATCGCGCGCTGCTCGCCACCGTCTATACCGTCGCGAAAAGCCTGCTCGATCCGGAGGTGCCCGCGAATGCCGGCTATTACCGCACGCTCAACATTACGGCACCCGCGGGCTGCGTGGTCGGGCCGGTGCCGCCGGCCGCGATCGGCTGCCGCTCGATTTCAGCGAGCGTGCTGGGCGACGTGATCGCGAACGCGCTTTCGCAGGCGATGCCTGCGAAGGCGCTCGCCGGCAGCGGGCCGCATCATTTGTATGTACTGGCGGGATCGGATCCGCGCACCGGCGCGTACTTCGTGAACTACGAAACGCTCGCGGGCGGCATGGGGGCGCGCGCGAATCGCGATGGCGTCGACGGCGTGCGCGTGCACGCGTCGGGCTCGTCCAATCTGCCGGTGGAAGCGCTAGAACACGCCTATCCGTTTCGCGTCGAACGCTACGCGCTGTGGGAAGGTTCGGCCGGCACCGGCGAATTTCGCGGCGGCATGGGCGTCGTGCGCGATTACCGCGTGCTCGGCGACGATATCGTCGTGAGCCTGTCGTCGGAACGCCAGAACGTCGCGGCGCGCGGCATGCAGGGCGGCGGCGAGGGCGCGCGCGGCGCGTTCATTCTGAATCCGGGCACGCCGGAAGAACGCAAGCTGCCGGCGGCGGCAGGCGAACTAGCGTTGCCGCGCGGCAGCGTATTGCGGATCGCGACGCCGGCGGGCGGCGGCTACGGCAAAGCCACCTCGCGTACCGACGCTGCGTGCGAACGCGACGTGCGCGAAGAGCGACTTGGCCGCTAGCGCGGGAAAACCAACCCCGATCGCTACTAGCACGAGCCCGGTCGAACTTTCGGGCCGAGGTTATTGAGGAAATCCATGCAAACCACCGATGATGTCCGGATTAAAGCAATCAAAGAGCTTGTGGCGCCGACGCAGGTGGTGCACGAGTTTCCGCTGACGGACGCGGCGGCCCAGGTTGTGGCAGAAACGCGGCAGGGGATACATCGCATTTTGCATGGCGCCGACGACCGCTTGCTCGTGATCATGGGGCCGTGCTCGATCCATGACGTGACGGCGGCTCGCGAATATGCGGGCAGGCTCAAGAGCGCGAAAGAGCAGCTTGCCGCGGATCTGCTGCTGGTTATGCGCGTGTATTTCGAGAAACCGCGCACGACCGTCGGGTGGAAGGGACTCATCAACGACCCCGGCCTCGACGGCAGCTACAACATCAACGAAGGCATACGGCTGGGCCGTCGGTTATTGCTCGAGTTAAATCAGCAGGGCGTGCCGGTCGGGTGCGAGTTCCTCGATATGATCACGCCGCAGTACTTCGCCGACCTCGTGTCGTGGGGCGCGATCGGCGCGCGCACCACGGAGAGTCAGATTCATCGCGAACTCGCGTCCGGCCTTTCCTGCGCGGTCGGCTTCAAGAATGGCACCGACGGTAACATCAAGGTCGCGGTGGATGGCATCCGTGCGGCCCAGGCGCCGCATCATTTTCTGTCCGTCACCAAGGGCGGCCACACCGCGATCGTATCGACTACCGGCAACGAGGACTGCCACATTGTCCTGCGCGGCGGCAAGGCGCCCAATTACGATGCAGCAAGTGTCGATGCGGCGGCACAGGGGCTCGCGCAGGCGGGGCTCGCGCAGCGTGTCATGGTCGATTGCAGTCACGCCAACTCGAGCAAGATACCGCAAAAGCAAATGGACGTTGGCAAAGATATTGCCGATCAACTGAGCGGCGGCGACGGGCGTTTGTTCGGGATCATGGTGGAAAGCCATCTGAAAGCGGGCCGCCAGGACCTGGTGGCCGGCAAGCCGCTGGTGTACGGACAAAGCATCACGGATGGCTGCATCAGTTGGGAGGACAGCGCGAAGCTGCTGGAGGTCCTGGCAGAAGGGGTGCGCAAGCGGCGCGTGAAGCGGATAGAGAACGAATGACGTTGGCAGCGGCGGGGGATGCAACGCCGCTTGATTTTTTTAGCCTTATGGCCGGGAGATGAGCATGGGTTTCACCAAGACACTTTCACGCTGGATAGTGGATTTACGTTACGAGGATCTGCCCCCCGCGGTTCTGCCGTGGGTGAAAGCGGCGGTCACCGATTACTTTGCGGTTGCGCTCGCGGGCTGTCCGGCTGAAGGTTTAAAGCTTGTCCGCAAACACGTGTGGTCGCAATATGCAACCGGCGCGGCGACCATCATCGGCGACACCGCGCGCATGTCCGCGGAAGCCGCCACGCTTTACAACGGAACCATGGCGCACTGGGAAGAATATGACGACGCGACGTTCGGCATGGCCGGCCACCCGAGCGTCGTTACGATGCCTGCGTTGTTCGTCGCGTGCGAGCTCGAGAAGGTTACCGGCAAGGATTTCATTACCGCATACGTCGCCGCAGTCGAAGTGTGCGCCAAGCTCGGCCGCCTGATCACGCCGCAGGCGATCGTCCTCGGCTACCATCCGACGGCCATTATCGGTCCGCTGGCCGCGGCGGCGGCTGTCGGCAAAGTGTGGAAGTTCGACGCCGCCATGATGGAAAACGCGCTGGGTCTCGCGGCCACCCATGCGTGCGGCTTGCGTCCTCATCTCGGCAGAATGGCGAAGCCGCTGCACGCGGGCCTGGCTGTCCGTGGCGGAATGGCAGCGGCGATGCTGGCGCGCGACGGATTTGTCGGCGCGCCGGACCTCATCGAAGATCCGCATGGCTACGCTCACGCGTTTTCGGGCGGCAAGCCGGGCGACTACGCAGCGCTCGCCGCGAAAATCGCCGAGCCGCTCGAAATCCTCGATCCGGGCCTCGCATTCAAGATATTCCCGTCAAATTTTCATACGCAGGCAGGCGTGGTCGCCGTGTTGAAGATGATGCGCGAGGACGGCGTCAAGGGCGACGACGTTGACAGCGTGCGTTGCCTGACGAATCACATGACCCAGCATTCGCTGTGGAACGACGATCCGCAAACCGGCCTCGAAGGCAAGCTGAGCCTGCACTATTGCATTGCCGCGGCATTGGTCGACGGTCAGCTCGAAGTCGAGCAGTTTTACGAAAGTCGCGCGCAGGATCCGAAAATCCGTGCACTGATCAAGCGCGTGAGCCTGGAGCCGCATCCCGCGATGGCGAACCTCGATTTCACCAAGGGCAAGGCTTTTCTCGGCATGGAAGTCGTGATCAAGCTGAAAAACGGGAAAACCGTGTCGCGCCACATCACGTCCGGCTTTTCGGTTCCCGCGGTCGATGGTGATCGGGTGCACGCCGATCTTATCGACAAATTCGTGCGCAACGCGAAACGCGTGCTGCCGCAAGCGAACATCGACGATTGCCTCGCGCGTATCCAGCGGCTGGAAACGTTCGCCGCGCTTGACGATTTCCAGGCGCCGCTGCGCCACCGTGCCGTCTTAACCGCATGACCCGTGGATTCGCAGCGAGAATGCGGCTGACGGCGGTTGTTCAGGTAGCGGGGCTGGCGTTGTTCGGGTCCGTCGCGTTTGCGCAGCCCTACCCGGTCAAACCTATCCGGATGATAGTGACCTTTCCTGCCGGCAGCGGCGCCGATATCGTGGCGCGAACGGTGGGACAGAAAATGGCCGAATCGCTGGGCCAGCAAGTCGTCGTCGACAACCGGGCGGGCGCCGGCGGCATCATAGGTTCGGATCTGACGGCCAAAGCATTTCCCGACGGTTACACGATCGTGATGGTGTCGTCGGCGCACACGATCAATGCGAGCATGTACAGCAAGCTTCCGTACGATCCGGCGAAGGACTTCGCGGCGATAACGATGCTCGCATCGACGCCTTATCTGCTGGTCGCGCATCCGTCGGTGCCGGTCAAGAACGTCGCCGAGCTCATCGCGCTCGCAAAGGCCAGACCTGGTCAAATCAATTACGCGTCGGGCGGCGTCGGCGTGGGCTCGCACCTCGCCGGCGAGTTATTCAAGACCATGGCCGGCGTCGATATCGTCAATGTCCCGTACAAAGGCGCACCCCAGGCGACGGCCGACGTCGTCGGCGGGCAGGTGCAGCTCTCATTGAGCACCATGCCTACCGCGTTGCCACTGGTGCGCGCGGGGAAATTACACTCGCTGGCAGTCACCAGCTTGAAGCGCGTGCCGGCGACGCCGGAAATTCCTGCCATCGCCGAAACGGTGCCTGGATTTGACGTGCGCACGTGGCAGGGTCTGCTGGCTCCGCTGGGCACTCCGCCGGCGATCATCTCTAAATTGCGGGAACATGCGCTGAAGGCGTTGGGCGCTCCCGATGTCACCGAGCGGCTAACCGCCCAAGGCTATCAGACGGTCGGCAACACGCCGCAAGAGTTCACGCAGACGATTGATACCGAAATTGCGCGGTGGAAAACCGTGGTCAAGACTGCTCGCATCAAGCCCATAGAACAATAGCGACGACCGCTGCAAGGATCGCGGTACTGCGGCAAAATACGATCCTGTCACAAGCGACGACACCTGCCCCGGCAGGTAGTATAAAAAGGATTCCGACATGAACAAACCGGTCACCGAATTCAGCACCATCGCCGCCGCGCGCGCGAACTATCCCGCGCTCGAACGCTGGACATATATGGATCTCGCCGGCCGCGGCGTGCTGTCGCGCGACGTGCGCGCCGCGATCGACGCGCAACTCGACGAGCGCATGATGAACGGCGGCGACAAGGAAAAGTTTTTCGCGCTGATCGAGCGTACGCGCGCGAAGTTCGCGCAGCTGATCAACGCCGAGCCCGACGAGATCGCGTACACCAAGAACATTTCCGACGGCCTCAACATGATCGCGACCGGGCTGGCCTGGAAAACCGGCGACAACGTCATTGTGTGTCCCGATCTCGAGCATCCGAACAATGTCTACGTGTGGCTCAACCTGCGGTCGCGCGGACTCGAAGTGCGCGCAGTCAAGCCGGTCGCGGGGCACATACCGGCCGACGAAATCATCGCGCGCATGGATACACGCACGCGCGTCGTCACCGTTTCGACTGTCACGTTCGCGCCCGGTTTTCGCACCGACATCGACAAGCTCGGCCGCGCGTGCCGTGAGCGCGGCGTGCTGTTCCTGGTCGACGGCGCGCAGTCGGTCGGCGTGCTGCACACCGACGTCAAGAAATCGAACATCGACGCGCTCGCCGTGTCGACGCAAAAAGGCCTGCTCGGCCTCTACGGCATGGGATTCGTGTACTGCCGGCGCGAGTGGGCGGAAAAAATGCGCCCCGCATATCTCGCGCGCTTCGGCGTCGATCTCGGTGAAGCGCACGAAGCGTCAATGGGCACCGAAGAATTCAAGCTGATGCCCGCGGCGCGCCGCTTCGATCTTGGCAACTACAATTACGTCGGCGCCGCGGCGGTCGATGCGGCGATGACGGAAATACTGGGTCACGGCACGCAGCAGGTCGAGCGTTACGTTACGCAGCTCGGGCATGCGCTCGCCCAGGGCTTTCTCGACCTCGGCCTGCCGGTGTCGGGCGGCAAGCCCGGCCCGCACCTCGCGCATATCGTGACGGTCGGCACGATGGACGACAACCACTACGGCAGCAACGACGAGAAATTCAACCGGTTGTATGCGTGGCTGGGCGAAAACCGCGTCAAGCTCTCGATCCGGCGCGGCGTGCTGCGCTTCTCGCTGCATATCTACAACAACATGGACGACGTCGCGCGCGTGCACGAGCTCACACGCGCTTTCCTGAAAAAATGAATTATGTAGATTCCGCCACCGGCGCCACGTATTCACTCGACAAACCTCGCTGGTGCGGCGACGGCGGCGCCTATCTGAATCTGGGCGACGCGCCGGGCCTCACGCGCGGCGAGATCGACACGTCGCGGCGCTCGGTGTGGCGTTACGCCAAAGCCATGCTCGTCGATGCCCGGGACGCGGTAACGCTCGGCGAAGGGTGGACGCCGCTGATATGCGGCAAGCTCGACGGCGTGGCGGTCACGCTGAAACTGGAATTCATGATGCCGACCGGTTCGTTCAAGGACCGCGGCATGACTACGCTGATCACGTACTTGAAGAGCCGCGGCATCACGAGCGTGCTCGAAGATTCTTCGGGCAACGCGGGCGCGTCGCTCGCCGCTTATTCCGCGGCGGCCGGCATGAAGAGCCGCATACTCGTGCCGGAGACCGCGTCGTATCCGAAGATCGCGCAAATGGCCGCTACCGGCGCCGACGTGGTCACCATCAAAGGCTCGCGCCAGGACGTCGCGGACGCCGCGCTGCGCTATTCGACGGAAATTTTTTACGCCAGCCACAACTGGCAGCCGTTTTTCCTCGAAGGCACCAAGACCCTCGCCTACGAGTTGTGGGAGCAGTTCGGCTTCAAGATTCCGGACAACATCGTGTTTCCGGTCGGTTACGGCAGCAATATGTGCGGCTGCGAGCGCGGGTTTGCCGAACTGAAGCGGCGCGGTGAAATCGACCGGATACCGCGCCTGTTCGGCGTGCAGGCCGCCAATTGCGCGCCGTACTTCGCCGCGTTTCAGGCCGGCGTCGAGGAACTTGTGCCGACCGCAATCACGACCACGATCGCGGAAGGCATCGCGTCGTCGAAGCCGACGCGCGTGCGCGACGTGTTGCGTGCGGCGCGCGAATCGGGCGGCGGCATACTCGCCGTGACTGAAGATGAAATCGTGTCCGCGCTCGGCGCGCTTGCGCGGCAGGGACTGTACGTCGAGCCGACGAGCGCCGCGGGGGCCGCAGGACTTCGCCAGTTGCTGAAGGCCGGGACGATCGCTGCGAACGAGACGACGGTACTGGTGCTTACCGGGTCGGGCCTGAAAGCGTCGGAAAAAATCGGCCAGCTGCTGAACGTCGGCGCGCGCGGCGAATAAAACGCCGGCGCCGGCATTACTCCAGTTTCAGGTTTGCCGTCTTCACGATCTGGGCCCACTTGTCGATTTCTTTCTTGAGCCAGGCGCCGAGCTGTTCGGGCGTCATCGGATAAACGTCGGCGCCCTGCCTGGCCAGATTTTCTTTCATCTCGGCGGTGCTGAACGCCTTGATGATTTCGCCGTTGAGCCGGGCGACGATGTCCTTCGGCGTGCCGGCTGTCGCGAGTACGCCCTGCCAGCTGCCCGTTTCGAAATCTTTGAGCCCGCTTTCGGCGACGGTCGGCACGTCCGGAATGGCGGCCACGCGTTTCGCGCTCGAAACCGCGAGCAGTTTCAGCTTTCCCGATTTTACGTGCGGGTAAGTCGCGAGCATGCCATTGAAAGTCAGGTCGGCCTGGCCCGTGGCGACGCCGATGATTACGTCGGCGCCGCCTTTAAATGGAATGTAGGCCCACTTGACGCCGGTCTGCACCGCGAAGGCAACGCTCGCCAGGTGCGGCGCGCCGCCCAATGCGACGCCGACGTTGAGTGCGCCGGGTTTCGATTTGGCGAGTGCGATCAATTCCTTTACCGTATTTACCGGCAACGACGGGTGCACGACCAGGATATGCGGCGAGTATCCGACCATGGTCACTGGCGCAAAATCTTTCGCCGGATCGAATGCGAGCTTGTATATGCTCGGACTGATCGCCAGCGCGCCCAGGTCCGCGAGCAACAGCGTGTAGCCGTCGGGCGCGGACTTCGCGACCATGTCGGCACCGATGTTGCCGTTGGCGCCCGCGCGATTGTCGACGACGACCGGCTGGCCGAACACCTCGTTCAAGCGCGGACTCAAAAGCCGCGCGAGTATGTCGGACGTGCCGCCCGGCGAGTACGGCACGATGATGCGCACCGCTTTCACCGGATACGTTTGCGCCGACGCGGCGCCGACGACACAGCACACGCAACACGCAGTCGCGATCATTCTGTTCATATCGACTCCTCGCTGTTCGCTGCCGCTGCGCGGCAGGGGGGCGCTAAGAATTATTTTGTGAAATGTGCGAACATAGTATGGAAGGTTGGTACGCCGCGCGCAAGGCGGCACGCCAACCGGCCGGCGCGCATGCAAAACTTCTGCGGCGGCTCCAATACAACAATTTCCGTTCGGGAGTAACCAATTGAAGATTACCGCGGTAAAGCCGTACACCATTCATCCGGGTTGGCGCAAAAATCTGATACTCGTAAAGGTCGAGACCGACGAGGGCATTCACGGTTGGGGTGAGGCTTACTCGCAATACGATCGCGACACCGCGGTGATGGCGCAGTTGGTCGCACTCGGTCGCTACGCGGTCGGTCGCGATCCGTTCAACATCAAGCAGTTCACGCAAATGGCGTTCGATGACTACGCCGCACGGCGCGGTTCGCTTGAATTATTTTGCGCGATCAGCGGCATCGAGCAGGCGATGTGGGATATCGCGGGCAAGACGTGCAAGCAGCCCGTATACAATTTGCTGGGCGGGCGGTGCCGCGATCGCATCCGCGTGTACGCGAACGGCTGGAGTTATCAGATGAAGGAGCCCGCCGATTACGCGCGCGCCGCGGAAAAAGTCGTGGCGCAGGGGTTTACCGCGCTTAAGCTCGATCCGCTGCCCGCGCCGTGGCGCAGCTGGATACCGAAGGAACACGAAAAGCGCGCGGTCGCCGTGATCAAGGCGGTGCGCGATGCGGTGGGGCCGGACGTCGACATCCTGATCGATCAGCACCGGCGGTTGGCACCCATGCACGCGATTCCTCTTGACAAGAAGCTCGCCGAATTCGGTCTTTACTGGATGGAAGAGCCGTGCATCGCAGAAAACCCCGAGGGGCTCGCCGAGATCCGGCGCGCGACCGGCCTGCCGATCGTGATCGGCGAGGCGACTTATCTCAAGCAGGGGTTCCGGCCGCTGCTGGAGGCGCGCGCGGCGGACATATTGAATCCCGATGTCGCATGCTGCGGCGGCATCCTCGAACTCAAGGAAATCGCGGCGATGGCGGAGCCGTTCATGGTTGCGATGTCGCCGCACAATTACAATTCGACGACGCTGGGGCTTTCGTCGACCGTGCATGCGTCGGCAGTGATGCCGAATTTCATCATTACCGAATACTTCCTCCCGTTCGTCGAGTTCTGCGACAAGATTTCGCCGAACCAGTTGAAGCCGAAGAACGGCTACATCGATTTACCGACCGTGCCGGGCCTCGGCATCGACATCGACGAAGAAGCGTTAAAGCAGCACCCTGGCAAGGTCTATCCGACGCGCAAACTGCGTCATCCCGCGGACGAAGGTCCGTAAGAGCATACGGCGCCCGCGCATAAAGCGCGGGCGCGCGCTTTATTTCATGGGCGAGAACGCGACTTGATCCCCCTGCGGCGTGAGTTGCGTCCCGAACTTCGCGCTGCGCTGCCGGATGTCTTCGAGCGTTGCCTGCTCCTGCGCGAGCGCGCACAGCACGGATTCGTTGGCGTCGTTGTGGCGTACGAACTGGAAGGTCGCGTTTTTCATCGTCTTGCCGTCGAACGTCAGGCGCGCCATCATGCCGACCCAGTCGCCGTGCTTTTTTCCGCCGTGACCGGTGTGAAACGAAAAACTGCCGAGGCCGTAAAACACCGGTTTGCCCTTGTAAACTTCTACGGGCAGAGAATAGTGCGGCCCATGGCCGAATACGACATCGGCGCCCGCATCGATTGCGGCATGCGCGATTTCAGGCATGTATTCGAGCACGTCCTGATGCAACCCCCAATGGCACGAGGCGACAAGAATGTCGCACTTCGCGCGCAGCGCGGTGACGTCGTCGATATACTGTTTCAGATATGCCGGATCGGCCCAGGTCTTGATGATTGGCGGCAGTCCCGGCCGGTTGCACGGCGGAATTTCGGGGCGTGTTTTGTGCAGCGGCAGTTGGTACGCCGTATGGCCGCGAATCACCGCGACGCCCGCCGCGTGGTCGCCGGCTTCGTGATTGGTCGGCCAGTACACGGAGGTGCGTTGCAGGAAGCCGATGCGCTTGCCGCCGCGCTCGATGATCACCGGTGCGCGCGCCGCGGCGCGGTTGGCGCCCGCGCCGGTATGCGGCATGCCGAGTTCGTCGAGCCGGGCGATTGACGACGTGATTGCGGCGTCGCCGTAATTCACGTTGTTGGCGATACCCACCGCATGGATGCCGGCGCGCTTTAACGATTCGCCGCCGGGACCCGGATGCGCGTAGAAGCCTTCGGACGTGTCGACCGAATGCTGGCCCGGGGGATCGTACAGGCAGCATTCGAAATTGCTCAGAACGACGTCGGTTGCGTGGAATTCTTTGACGACCCGCTTGAACGGGACATCGGGATCGGTGACGTTCATCAGATTGACGTCACCCGTCAGTATCATGCTGAGGGGCATAGGGATCCAGTGCGTGTTGGTGGGTTAATGAATTGAAGTTGAGCGGCGTGCAAGTTCAATGCGATTCTTTGCTGGACGGCACGCGGCGGCCCTTTAATAGGGGCCGGCACCAAGAATAACACGGCTTAAACCGACGGGGATTCGCGTGCGGGAGCGGTACGCCAGCCAGTGGCGTCAACGATACCGGAGGAGGTATGTGTGCCGATAATGCATTGCGCATCGCCGTTTGCTTGTTCGCCGGAGGAGTAGGATCGGTTCAACCGCGCCGAGATCGCGAAGCGGATCAAGGTGGTGGCGCTGGCTGGGATCGCGGCTGAGTAAAAGTTCAAGGCGGGCGCGGCTGCATATTTGCCCTTGCTGCCGCCGTTTGATAATGTGCATTTCCTACCAGGCTAGCCGCGCGAGGAGGGTCGCATGTTCAAGCATATCCTGATCCCTACCGATGGTTCGGAGTTATCGCAGAAGGCCATACGCACCGGCATTGAACTGGCCAAATTTCATGGCGCGCGCGTCACCGGGGTGCATGCGATTCCCGACTATCACCTGATGATCGCGTATGAAGGCGCATTCGATCCGGTCACCGAGGAGCGCATCGAAAAGGAGGCGCGCACGCGGGCCGACAGCTATCTCGACTTCATCCAGAAAGTTTGTTCCGAAGCGGGTGTGCCGTGCGAAACGGTGTGCGAGACCAGCGACCATCCGCACGACGCGATACTCAAAATCGCGGACGCCCGCCAATGCGATTTAATATTGCTGCATTCGCACGGGCGCAAGGGCCTCGCCGCGGTGTTGCTGGGTAGCGAAACACGTAAAGTCTTGACCTATTCCAAAATTCCGGTGATGGTCGTGCGCTGACGCGGCGCACTCTTACTGCCTATTTTTGAGGCTGGTGCGTCATTTTAGAAAAATTACTATCAATTTGTTTTTTAATAACTATTCTATTTTTCAATGGCTCGATTAGAAGTCATATTGCATAGCAACAGAAAACGCTTGCAAAGAGTCTACGATTGAGGCACAATGTTTTTGCGTTGGGCATCTTTACAGGTGTCGGCGCACATCCTCCAAAACCTCCTCCTTTGGTGGAACCTTAGCGCAACCCCACGGGGTTGCGCTTCTTTTTTTGTGCCGGCGAAAATCTGGTTGGGTCTGCCGGCCATCGAATTTTCTTCCTCGGAAAAGCAGGTTGTTACGTCGCAAACCGGGGATTTTCACGGGCCGAGTTCGCGCCATCGCCCCGAACCCTACGCTTAATACATCCATTGCACCCGGGTCGTTCCCGCGGGTCTCGCGGCGGCGACATGCCCAGTGCGCGCCGTCTCAGGAGAGTCGGCGAATCGGCTATACTTGCGCGGCGCGTTCGCGCTGGTTCAACGCAGGCGACGGCGGGGAACGGAGCGCGCGACAAGGGCGGGCAAACCAAGCAGAGTGCGCGAGAGATTACAGCCGCGGCACGCATGCGTCTGAATTTACCCAAACGGCAATATTGACTGCGGTCAAGGCCAGTCGGCGCGGCCGCAGTTAAGTTATCGCTAACCCGCGTGCAATGCCATAACCGGCTGCTGCGCGCGCAACGAGAAGGCGGGACATGAAGATCCACGAATACCAAGCGAAAGAAATCCTGCGCAAGTACGGCGTTACCACGCCCAAGGGAATTCCGTGTTTCAGCGTCGAAGAAACGGTCGACGCGGCCAATCGGCTGGGCGGCAAGGTATGGGTTGTGAAGGCGCAGATTCATGCCGGCGGACGCGGCAAAGGCGGCGGAGTAAAAGTAGCCAAATCGGTCGGCGAGGTCAAACAGTACGCGTCCCAGATCCTGGGCATGATGCTGAAGACGCATCAGACCGGACCCGAGGGACAAAAGGTGCGGCGCCTGCTGGTCGAAGAGGGCGCCGACATCAAAAAGGAACTGTATGTCGGCATGGTGGTCGACCGCGGCACGCAACGCGTTTGCCTGATGGCGAGCAGCGAAGGCGGCATGGACATCGAAGAGGTCGCCGCCAAAACTCCGGAAAAAATCCACAAGGTTTTTATCGATCCGGCGACCGGCCTGAAAGACAGCGAGTCGGACGACATTGCACGCAAGATCGGCATTCCCGAAGCGTCGGTGGCGAAAGCGCGTGCCGCGTTGCAAGGCCTCTATCGGGCGTTCGATGAGACCGATGCCTCGCTCGCCGAAATCAATCCGCTGATCCTGACCGGCGGCGGCGACGTGATCGCGCTCGACGCGAAAATGAATTTCGACGACAACGCGCTGTTTCGCCATCCCGACATCGTCGCGATGCGCGACCTCGACGAGGAAGATCCCGCTGAAATCGAGGCGTCGAAATTCGATCTCTCGTATATTTCGCTGGACGGCAACATTGGCTGTCTCGTCAATGGCGCAGGTCTCGCGATGGCGACGATGGACATTACGAAGCTTTACGGCGGCAGCCCCGCGAATTTTCTCGACGTGGGCGGCGGCGCATCGGCCGAGAAAGTGACCGAAGCGTTCAAGATCATGCTCAAGAACCCGCATGTGAAAGCGATACTCGTCAATATCTTCGGCGGCATCATGAAATGCGACGTGATCGCCGAAGGCATAGTCACCGCGGCGCGCCAGGTGAAGCTCACCGTGCCGCTGGTCGTGCGGCTCGAGGGCACCAATGTGGATCTGGGCAAGAAAATCCTGGCCGACTCCGGGCTGCCGATCATTTCCGGCAACAACATGGCGGATGCCGCGGCCAAAGTTGTGAAGGCTACTGGCGGCAGCGGCAAACCGCCGGCGCAAACGCCCGCGGCAAAATTAAAGCCTGCCGCCAAGGCGAAACCCGCCGCGAAACGTAAACCTAAACCGAAGTCAAAACCGAAGCCGCAAGCAAAGCCTAAATCCAGGTCGAAATCCCGTCCCGCGAAGAAGGCCGCGCCAAAACGTGTCGCGGCTTCAAGCAAAAAGCGTAAGCAGAGCGTCAAGTCCAAACCTGCGAAAAAACGCACGGCACGCAAGGCGTCACGCAAGACTGCAGGCAAGGGGAAACGCAAATGAGCATCCTGATCGACAAAAACACGCGGGTAATGACCCAGGGCATCACCGGCAAGACCGGCCAATTCCATACCAAGATGGGCAAGGAATACGCGAACGGCGCCAACTGCTACGTCGCCGGCGTAAATCCGAAAAAGCCGGGTGAGTCGTACGAAGGCATTCCGATTTTCGCGACCGTCAGGGAGGCGAAGGAACAGACGGGCGCCAATGTTTCGGTGATCTACGTGCCGCCGCCCTTCGCGGCCGCCGCGATCGACGAAGCGGTGGAGGCGGACCTCGACCTTGTGATTTGCATCACCGAAGGCATCCCGGTGCGCGACATGATACGCACCAAATACAAAATGCAGGGCAAGCGCACGAAGCTGATCGGCCCCAACTGCCCGGGCGTCATCACGCCTGATGAAATCAAGATCGGCATCATGCCGGGACACATCCACAAGAAGGGCCCGATCGGCGTGGTATCGCGCTCGGGCACGCTTACTTATGAAGCCGTCGGACAGTTGCGCGAACAGCGCCTCGGGCAATCGTCCTGCGTCGGCATCGGCGGCGATCCGGTCAACGGCCTGAAGCACATCGACATCATGAAAATGTTCAACGACGATCCGGCGACCGAGGCGGTCATCATGGTCGGCGAAATCGGCGGGTCCGACGAAGAAGAATGCGCGCGCTGGATCAAAGCGAACATGCGCAAACCCGTGGTCGGATTCATCGCCGGCATCACCGCACCCCCGGGCAAGCGCATGGGGCACGCTGGCGCGATCATCTCCGGCGGCAAGGGCACCGCTGCGGAGAAACTGGCGGTCATGGAGGAGTGCGGCATCAAGGTGACGCGCAATCCCGCGCACATGGGCAAGCTCTTGAAGTCGGTGTTGAAGTAATTGGCGACGGCGCTGTGCGTTGAGTGGGTTGGATTGCGCCTGTAACCACAGGCGCAATTTGTTTCAACGGTGCGCCGTCCGAACCCCGGTCAGGCGCGCGAAGGAGCGAAGTTGGAAGCAACAAACCAGAAAAAAAACAAACGCGGCAAACCCAAAGGCCGCGCGGTAGAGCCCGCCGCGCTCGCCGAAGTGCGCGCGCTGCTCGGCACCGCACCGCGTCGGCGCGACTTGCTGATCGAGCATCTGCACAAGATCCAGGACCGCTACGGTTGCATTGCGGCCGCCCACATGGTGGCGCTCGCGCGCGAAATGGGGCTTGCGACGGCGGAGGTCTACGAGGTCGCGACTTTTTATCATCATTTCGACGTGATCAAGGAAGGCGGCACCGCGCCGCCCGCCATCACGGTTCGGGTATGCGATTCGTTGTCCTGCGAACTCGGCGGCGCGCAACCGCTGCTCGATAAATTACGCGCGACGCTCGGCGCGAAGGTGCGCGTGATCCCGGCACCGTGCATAGGCCGCTGCGAGCAGGCGCCGGCCGCGGTGGTCGGGCAGAATCCGGTCCCGCGGGCGACCGTAGCCAGTGTCGAGGCCGAAGTGAAAGCGGGTAATCTAAAATGCGCGGTCGCCAAGTACGTGGGTTACGACGAGTACCGCAAAAAAGGCGGCTACAAGATCGCGGTCCAATGCCTCGCGGGCAGGCGCGATGCGGAAGACATCCTGAAAACCATGGAAGCGTCGAGCCTGCGCGGTCTCGGCGGCGCGGGTTTTCCGACCGGGCGCAAATGGCGCATTCTGCGCGGCGAACGCAGTCCGCGCTTGATGGCCGTCAACATCGACGAAGGCGAACCGGGAACGTTCAAGGACCGCTATTACCTCGAGCGCGATCCGCACCGCTTTCTCGAAGGCATGTTGATTGCGGCGTGGACGGCGCAGATTTCGGAAGTCTATGTTTATCTGCGCGATGAGTACGCGGGCTGCCGCACAATCCTCGAGCGCGAAATCGCCGCATTGCAAAAAAATCCGCCGTGTCCGTTGCCGCCGATCTTTCTTCGGCGCGGCGCCGGCGCCTACATCTGCGGCGAAGAATCCGCGATGATCGAATCGATTGAAGGCAAACGCGGCATGCCGCGGCTCAGACCGCCGTACGTGGCGCAGACCGGCCTCTTTGGCTGTCCGACGCTCGAGCACAACATGGAAACGCTGTACTGGGTGCGCGATATCCTTGAAAAAGGCGCCGAGTGGTTCGCCGGCCATGGCCGCCGCGGCCGCAAAGGTTTGCGCTCGTTCTCGGTGTCCGGCCGCGTTAAAAAACCGGGCGTGCATCTTGCGCCTGCCGGCATCACCATCAACGAACTGATCGCGGAATACTGCGGCGGCATGCTGCCAGGGCACAAGCTCTATGCGTACCTGCCGGGCGGGGCTTCGGGCGGCATACTGCCCGCGAGCATGGGCGACATCCCGCTTGATTTCGACACGCTGCAGCCGTACGGATGCTTCATCGGTTCGGCCGCGGTGATCATTTTGTCGGACCGCGACAAGGCGAGTACTGCAGCGCGCAACCTGATGAAGTTTTTTGCGGACGAATCGTGCGGCCAGTGCACGCCGTGTCGCGTCGGCACCGCCAAGGCATTGCAACTGATGCAGGCGCCGCGGTGGAACAAGGCGTTGCTCGAGGAACTTTCCGGCGCCATGGCGGACGCATCCATATGCGGGCTCGGCCAGGCGGCGCCCAACCCGGTGCGCTGCGTCGCCAAGCATTTCGCGCACGAGATCGAATGAGACGAGGTAAACGATGACGGCGATGCGCAAACAGGAATATGAAGCGATGCCGGTCGAGTTCAAGTTGAACGGCAAGGACGTCGTCGGCTACGGGCACGAAACGATCATCCAGACCGCCCGGCGCGTCGGCGTGGAGATACCGCACCTCTGCTACAAGGAGGGCATGCGCCCCGACGGCAACTGCCGCGCGTGCATGGTCGAGATCAAAGGCGAGCGGGTACTGGCGCCGTCGTGCTGCCGCAAGCCCGCGGCAGGAATGGAAGTTACGACCGACAGCACGCGCGCGGTCGCCTCGCAGAAAATGGTGCTCGAACTGCTGCTGTCGGATATGCCGAAAGAGCGCCACACGCTCAATTCCGAACTCGACCAGTGGGCGGGCAAGCTGAAGATCGGCAAGCCCCGTTTCGCGCCGCGCCGTCAACCGCGCGCCGACCTTTCGCATTTCGGCATGGCGGTCAACCTGGATTCGTGCATCCAGTGCACGCGCTGCGTGCGCGCGTGCCGCGAAGAGCAGGTCAACGACGTGATCGGCTACGCGTTTCGCGGCGAGCATTCGAAAATCGTTTTCGATCTCGACGATCCGATGGGCGATTCGAGTTGTGTCGCCTGCGGCGAATGCGTGCAGGCGTGCCCGACCGGCGCGTTAATGCCGGCGCGCGATGTCGGCATGGTCAAACCTGACAAGCAGGTGCACTCGGTGTGCCCGTACTGCGGCGTCGGCTGCCAGCTTACGTACAACATCAAGGACAACAAGATTTTGTCCGTCGACGGCCGCGACGGACCGTCGAACCACAAGCGCCTGTGCGTCAAGGGCCGCTACGGTTTCGATTACGTCAATCACAAGCAGCGCCTGACCAAACCGCTAATTCGCAATCCCGGCGTGCCGAAATCGGCGGAGTTCGCGATGGATCCCGCCAATCCGCTCGAGTATTTCCGCGAGGCGACATGGGATGAGGCACTCGATCTGGCCGCCGGCAAGTTGAAACAAATACGCGATCGCGACGGCGAGCGTTCCGGCAGCAAAGCCTTGTGCGGATTCGGCTCGGCCAAAGGCAGCAACGAAGAGGCCTACCTGTTCCAGAAACTCGTGCGCACCGGTTTCGGCAGCAACAACGTCGATCACTGCACGCGGCTCTGTCACGCATCGAGCGTGGCCGCGTTGATGGAGGGGGTCAATTCCGGCGCCGTGTCGAACCAGGTCAACGATGTCGCAAATGCGGAAGTTATTTTCGTGATCGGCGCCAACCCGACTTCGAACCATCCGGTCGCGGCGACCTGGATCAAGAACGCCGTCAGGAACGGCGCCAAGCTGATCGTCGCCGATCCGCGGCGCGGCGACCTTGCGCGCCACGCCACGCATTATCTGCAGTTCAAGCCGGATACCGACGTCGGGTTGTTGAACGCGTTGATGCATACGATCGTGCACGAAGGGCTGGTCGACGAGGACTTCATCCGCAGCCGCACGATCGGTTACGACGAATTGAAGCGCAACGTCGCCAATTACAGCCCGGAGGCGATGGCGCCGGTGTGCGGCATCGCCGCCGAGACCATCAAGACGGTCGCGCGTCTATATGCGAAATCGAAAGGCTCGATGATTCTGTGGGGCATGGGCATTTCGCAGCACATACACGGCACCGACAACGCGCGCTGCCTGATCGCCCTTTGCATGATGACCGGCCAGATCGGCCGTCCCGGCACCGGCCTGCATCCGCTGCGCGGCCAGAACAACGTGCAGGGCGCATCCGACTCTGGGCTGATCCCGATGTTCTACCCGGATTACCAGCGGGTGGCGAACGACGACGCCCGTGCGCGCTTTGAAAAATTATGGGGCATGCCGCTCGATCCGCAGCCGGGCCTGACGGTGGTGGAAATCATGGGCGCCGTGCACAAGGGCGAAATCCGCGGCATGTACATCATGGGTGAGAATCCCGCGATGTCGGATCCGGACGCGCATCACGCGCGCGAGGCGCTCGCCAAGCTCGAATGCCTGGTCGTGCAGGAAATCTTCCTCACGGAAACCTGTTACCACGCAGACGTGATTCTTCCGGCGACCGCGTGGCCCGAAAAAACAGGCACCGTGACGAACACCGATCGCATGGTGCAAATGGGCCGCCCCGCGCTGACCCCGCCAGGCGAAGCGAAAGAGGATTTGTGGATCATCCAGGAAATCGCGCGCCGTATCGGGCTCGACTGGAATTACGGCGGTGCGCGCGACGTTTTCAAAGAAATGCGCCTTGCGATGAACAGCATCGCCGGCATCACCTGGGAGCGGCTCGAGACCGAATCCTGCGTCACCTATCCGTGCGAAAAGGAAGGCGACCCGGGCCATCCCGTCGTGTTCATCGACAAATTCCCGACCGCGACGGGCCGCGCGAAGCTCGTCCCGGCCGACATCATTCCGGCAGCCGAGCAGCCGGACCGCGAATTTCCGTTCGTGCTGATCACGGGGCGCCAGCTCGAACACTGGCATACCGGCGCGATCACGCGGCGTGCCGCGGTGCTCGACGCGATCGAGCCGGTACCGGTCGCTTCTGTGCATCCGCTCGATCTCGACGCGATCGGCGCCAAACCCGGTGATGTAATCACGGTCGAATCGCGGCGCGGCATCATTTCGCTATACGCGCGCGCCGACGACGGTACGCCGCGCGGCGCGGTGTTCGTGCCGTTCTGCTTTTACGAAGCGGCAGCGAACCTGCTCACCAACCCCGCGCTCGACCCGTTCGGCAAAATTCCCGAGTTCAAGTATTGCGCAGTCAAGCTCATGCGCGGCGGCGAACTGACGCCGCGCTCGAGTTACGGCGGCGGTCGGGATCTCAAGTCGCTGACTACCGCCTAAAAGACGAGCCGGAAAGCCAATGGACCAAACAACCGCGCCGATAATCGGCAACGAACACTGGACGACCAAAGGCGACGTAAAGCTGTTTCTGTGGGAAAAGCAGACTCCGCTCGTCGCTAAACGCGGTACGCTCGTGTTTGTACATGGTTCGTCGATGGCATCGACACCGGGTTTTGATTTTCAGATGCCGGGCAAGCCCGACGCGTCCATGATGGACTGGTTCGCGCACCGCGGTTTCGACACGTGGTGCATCGACATGGAAGGCTACGGGCGCTCCTCCAAGCATCGCGATATCAATTGCGATGTTGCCAACGGCGCCGACGATCTAAAGGCGGCGATCGATTACATCGTCAAAACGCGCGGCACGGAAAAGTTTTTGTTTTATGGCAGCTCGTCGGGGGCACTGCGCGCCGCACTTTACGCCCAGCGCCATCCGGAGCGGGTCGCCCGGCTCGTGCTCTCCGCGTTCGTGTGGACCGGCAAAGGCAGCCCGACGCTCGCGGAGCGCACGAAGAAGCTGCCCGAGTACCTCGAGAACAACCGCCGCAAGATCGACCGTGCATTCGTGCAAACCATGTTCACGCGCGACCACGACGGCGGCGCCGACCAGGTGGTGATCGACGCGTACGCGGCGCAGATCCTGGCGCTCGACGACTCGGTACCGACCGGCACGTACGTCGACATGTGCTCGAAGCTGCCGCTCGTGGATCCACTCAAAATCACGGCGCCGACGCTGATCATGCGCGGCCAGTACGACGGCATCGCGGCGATGGACGATTTGCTCGAGTTCTTCAAGCTCCTGCCCAATCCCGACAAGCAGTTCGCGGTGATGCCGGGCATCGCCCACAACAGCACGAAAGCCGTCAATTACGCGATCGCGTACCACATCCTGCTGTCGTTCCTGACCCAGCCCGCGCCGATTTACCGCGGGTAACGCGGCGGCGCCGGCTCAATGGTGGTGTCGCCAAGGATCCCGATCTTTATTGCGGCGCTCGCGCTGTGCGCTGCGGTGAGCGTATTTGCGCAAAGTTATCCGGCGCGTCCGCTGCGCCTCGTCGTGCCTTACGCCGCCGGCGGTTCGACTGACGTGCTAGCCCGCATAATCGGACAGAAACTCACTGCAATGCTTGGTCAAGCGGTCGTCGTCGACAATCGCACCGGTGCCGGCACTTTGATTGCCACCGAGATAGTCGCGCACGCGGCGCCCGATGGCTACACCTTCCTGATGGCCACGCCGCCGTTGACGGTCGCGCCCGCGCTTTATGCGAAACTGCCTTTCGACGTGGAGCGCGATTTCGCGCCGATCACCAACATCGCGGCGACGAGCAACGTGCTCGTTGTGCATCCGGCGGTGCCGGCGCAGAACGTGCGGGAGCTTATCGCGCTGGCGAAAGCGCATCCGGACGTCTACACGTTCGGCTCGAGCGGTGTCGGGGGTGCCAGCCATCTCGCGGTGGAACTCTTTCGCAGCATGGCCGGCATCGAACTTGTGCACGTGCCGTACAAGGGCGGCTCGCTCGCGGTGACCGATTTACTCGGCGGCCGACTCACTTTGATGTTCGCGAACCTCACCACCGTGCAAAACCATATCAAGACGGGAAGGCTGCGCGCGCTCGCGATCGGCACCGCGCAGCGCTCGCTGGTCGTGCCCGAATTGCCGACAGTCGCGGCCGCCGGCGTGCCGGGCTACGAAGCCAACAACTGGAACGGCATGGTCGCGCCGGCGGGCACGCCGCGCGCGGTGATCGAACGCTTGCAGCGCGAAATCAAAGCAATCGTCGATGCGCCCGACATGCGCGAAAAATTGCTGCAGAGCGCGTTCGAGCCGATTGCCGACACGCCCGCCGAATTCACGCGCTATCTTGCCGCCGAGCGCGTGAAGTGGGGCAAGGTCGTCAGGACGGCGAACGTCAAGCCGGAATAACCGGCAGCAGGCTAACTGACCGCGACTAACGGGCGCGGACTAACCGATCGCCAACGTGAATACGCTTTCCACTGCCCAAATCCTCTATTGCTGCGTGGTGCTGGTACTGTCGTTCGCCATCCGCGGCGGTGCCGGGTTTGGCGCGGCGGCGCTGCCGCTAATCGCACTGGTGCTGCCGATGAAGCTCGTGGTGCCGGTATTCACCGTGCTCGGAATTTTTTCTTCATGGTCGATTGTCTTCAAAGACAGGCGCCATATTGTATGGCGCGAGTTGCTGCGCCTGCTGCCGTACACGATAGTCGGCGCGTTGATCGGGCTTTATTACTTCAATGCGTTCGACGGGCGCAGTCTTGCCCGCGGCCTGGGCGTGGTGGTGCTCGCCTACGGAAGTTATGCGGTATGGCAATCGCTGCGCCCGCCGGTCGCATGGAAGCTTTCCTCGCGCCTGACGTTGCCCGCGACCGGCACGCTGGCCGGTATCGTCGGCGCGCTGTTCGGGGCGATGGCGGGCGTGTTTTACGCGATTTATTTCGATCTGCAGCGAGTCAGCAAAGCCGAGTTCCGCGCGACGGTTGCGGCCACTTTGCTGGTGCTTGGTTTCGTCCGCGGAGGCGGCTACTTTGCGGTCGGCGCATACGACCGCGAGGCGTTGATCGCAACCGCATTCTCGCTGCCGTTGATGTTCGCGGGTGTCGTGCTGGGCAATCACATCCACAGCAGCCTGAGCGAAAATGCGTTCCGCCGCCTGATCGGTATTGTGCTGATCGTGAGCGGTATACCATTGCTGCTGGGGTAGCCGGTAGGCAGAAAAGTATGCGGGGCCGGATATTCGACCCTCCCACCGCCGGCTGGTGGATCCCGCGCTAACTGGCGGCCGGTCGCGTAGAATGGCGCGCGCGGTTGCACTCCGTTGCGCAGACGGCGGCAGGGAGAGCGGAAAATTGACTGCGGTCAAGGCCGAAGCCTGAAGTGCGGCCTATATTCGCGAGTCCGCAGCACGCAGCGGCGAAAATAAAACGAATTTCTGTCCTCATAAATTCTGTTAAAGGGTGGAGCATCATGGCATTGTCTGACATCGAAATCGCGCAAGCCGCGAAAATGCAGCGCATCACCAAGATCGCCGAGAAGCTGGGCATTCCTGAGGACCAGCTTGTCCCGTACGGCCATTACAAGGCGAAGGTGTCGCTCGAATACGTCGACAGCCTCACGAAGAACAAGGACGGCAAACTCATCCTGGTGACGGCGATCAGCCCGACGCCCGCCGGCGAAGGCAAGACCACCACCACGGTGGGCCTGGGAGACGCGCTGAACAAGATCGGGAAAAAAGCGCTGATCTGTCTGCGCGAGCCTTCGCTCGGGCCGGTGTTCGGCGTCAAAGGCGGTGCGGCGGGCGGCGGTTACGCGCAAATCGTGCCGATGGA
>Ga0265314_10000225_pt1 | contig 83948 bp, 62 predicted proteins | sample 4126metaG_FD_203106 | JGI IMG/M metagenome (GOLD analysis project Ga0265314, IMG submission 203106) | Rhizosphere microbial communities from Carex aquatilis grown in University of Washington, Seatle, WA, United States - 4-1-26 metaG | ecosystem: Host-associated > Plants > Roots > Rhizosphere >...
TCTCAAGGACATGGAAAAGGCGGAACATCACCTCGCGGTACTCGCCGGACTCGATTTCAGCTACAAAGATGTTTCAGAACGGCTGGACAAAATCCAGAAGATACGCGAAGATGGGGACGATTCGGCCTGACCGATTGCTAATTCCAACCAACCCGCCGCATTGAGAACATGCCCAATACCGCCAGTGCCAAGAAGCGTCATCGCCAAAGCCTCGTTCGCCGTGCCCGCAACCGCTCGACCCGTGCGACTTTGAAGACGCTGGTGCGCCAGGTTCGCGATGCCGCAGTGGCGGGAAACGTGCAAGAAGGCGAAGCCCGCTTTCGCCTGGCCTCCAAGAAGCTCGATCAGGCCGCCTCCGGCAAGGTGATCCACACCAACGCGGCCGCGCGAGTCAAGTCGCGGCTTTCCGCCGCGCTCAAGGCCGCGAAGCAAAAGTCGGCCGTTTAGCCTTTGGCCAAGATCCAACGTCGCAGAGTTGGGTTAGCGAAATCCCGGTATTGCGCAATTTTTCGCTTTCCCGGAATTCGTGAGAATTTCGAGGGTTATTGGGGATACATCGGAACTCGTACGAATCCCGTTGCGAGGGATCGAATCCACGAATCGGGACCCTCGACTTTTGGGCCGCGCATGTCGGCGACCTCGATCGCTTCGCCCACGCCTGGTAGCACGGCTCCGTCATACACGGGTGCTTCATCATATATGGGTGCTTCGTCATACATGGGTGCCTCGTCATACATGGGTGCTTCGCCTGTCTCGATTTCATCCGTCATGCGGCAATATGGCAACGGAAAGGCGTAGGGCTTCAAGATGTCGACGAACCGAGGATCCTTGAGGTAGGCGGTGTACCAGTGCCGGCCGTGGACATAGGGATGGACATTCTGATGTAGCACTTTGTTGCGGTACACTCCTAGATCGCCGACCTCCCCTGTCGCCCCGAGTGCACGTCCGCGGCCCCCGATTTTGAAAATCCTGTAAAGTTTCAGCATTCGGTCCCATCGGTTGACGGTAATCAACATGCGATCGACCTGGCTGAGGGCCAGGCCGTGGCGCTCGCCCGGCGCCAGCCAGGAGTTGCTCATCGTGCTGGCCATCATCGCCACGCGCGGCAGCCGGCGACACGGATGAATTCGTTCGAGGCCCTGGCCTCCCACGCTTCCGCCTCCCAGAACGTGCAGCGCCCCGGTCAAAACGCAGGCGCCCAGGCTATCGGACGTCAGTCCGAGAGGAACCTCCGGATGCATTTGATCCATGAGCCAGGCCATGTACCAGCCATGCAACTCGGCCCAGCCCAGCTTTTTTCGCATATTGGGCGCCAGGCGAGTGTGCTTTTCTCGCTCCCCGGGCCAGATGAAAATCACCATGCGAAACGGCCGGCAGCGCGGAGCGACTCCTTCGTAGAGCAACCAACCCCCATTGGTAGAGCGCTCACTGAATTTTTCCGGGTTGGTATGTGGATCTGGTTCGTAGCCGGGAACGAAGATGCACGTCGATACCTGGGGGTCGTCGGAAGCCAGAAACGCCTCGAGGCTCGAACGCCGCCACTTCTTCAGGCGGCAGTCGAAAAAGAAGTACTCGAGCTTGCAGGGGTCGAATGGACCACAGGTCGGGGCGTTCTGCGAGCTCACGCGCCAGTATTGCCCGTTACAAACGCAGGAGTGATCCGAGTTCTTGAGCGGATTTAACTGCGCGTGGGCCGTGGTTTGAAGCAGCCCACCACAGGCCAGCACGATCGCAAGCGCGGCCCTCGGTCGATGTCCCAACCGTGGTGGGGACGCCGCGCCGCGCGGTACGTCAAGATGCATGGTTTTTTGGGCCAACCGCCGAGGGATGAGTCGCCGAATTCCGCTATCAATCGTCAGAGTCGTTACAAGAGAAACTTCGGGCGGGCTGCGTCTCCCGCATGAGCGCCAACGACGGTGGCAACGAAAAAACCGTCCGCGCAGTGTCGGGTCGCAATGAGGAATCGCAAACTGCCGAAAGTAACGATAAGAGCGAATGTAGGGGCTGGATCACGCCGACGCCGCCGGTTGGCCGTTCAGGTCGCGGCGTTTTACCATCGTGACTTCGTTTCCAGACTCGTTGAAGCTGACCTGATCCATAAAGGTACGCATCAACACCAGTCCCCGGCCCCCCTCGCGGACTACCGCCTCCGAATCGGCAACCATGGCCGGCTCCGGTACGGTAAAACCATGGCCGTCGTCGCGAACGACGAAACGAGCTTCGTCTTTAGACACATGCACGCGGACGAAAATCCTGCGATCGCAATACGGCGGTTCGCCGCGGCGCTGGTCTACCAGACCGGCGCTCATGCCGCACAGCAAGTTCGCCCGGTCTTCCTGCATTTGCTCAAAACCCAGCTCCAAGTTGCCTCGGTACAACGCATTGAGCAACGCTTCTTCCAGGGCGACCCCCACGCGCATGCGCCCTGTGGCGTCGCAAAGGTGCATTCGCTCCACGATCTGTTGCACCGCATCGACCAGCGGATCGATCAGCGTGGCGTCGTTCTCCAGAAACAGTGCGAATTCGGCCCACACCAGGCATTCGGTCAGGCGGTCGTAATTTCGGCCGGCCCTCGAGATCGCCATCACTTGTTCGACGGTGTCGAGCAGGCATTCGGCGAGCTGCGACTTGGGCACGTAGCTTGCCGCGCCTACTTCCAACGCCTCGACGGCCAACTCTTCGCTGCCGTGAGCGGTCATCAAGATCACGGGCACGCGCGGGTAATGAGCCCGGATCATCTTAATGAGCGCGAGGCCGTCCATTTCGGGCATCTGCAAATCGGTCACCACCACGTCCGGCAGGCCCTGCTTCATCCGGACGAGGGCCGCAGCACCGTTCTCGGCGGTCTCCACCGTGAGCATAGTCCCCTTTCCAAGAAGACCGCCGACCAGGCGGCGATCGACGGCCGAGTCATCGACGACAAGCACGGTTGGCATACGGGTGGTCCTCGAGCGCAGTGACCCCAGACGCGAAACCCCGAACACTCGATAGAATAGCAAACTTCAGTAGAATGCTCGGAAGAGGGGGAGTCAAGCGGCGCCTTAGGGATTGCGTGTCGGCGCCGCATTCGTCAAAACGGTACGTCATGGACACTCAAACCTTCGACATCGTGGTCATCGGCAGTGGTCCGGGCGGCGAGGGCGCCACGATGCAGGCCACGAAGCTTGGCAAGAGCGTCGCGACCGTGGAGCGATTCGCCAAAATCGGCGGCGGCTGCACCCACTGGGGCACGATCCCCAGCAAAGCGCTGCGCCATGCCATTTACCAGACCACCAGCATCGTCAACAACAAGCTCTTCCGCGACGCCGGCATTTCCGCCACCTTGTCGTTTCCCGACCTGCGGCGCTCGGCCGCTTCGGTCATCGAAAAGCAAGTGGAAATGAGGCTGGGGTTTTACGAGCGCAACGGCGTACCCATTTTCCACGGGCAAGCCCGCTTCCGTGATCCGCGCACGATCGAAGTCTGCGACCAGCACGGTGGCCGGCGCGAGCTGCGGGCCGCCGCCTTTATCCTCGCGACTGGCGCCCGCCCCTACCGACCGCCCGACATCGACTTCAGCCATGCGCGCGTCTTCGATAGCGATACGATCCTCAACCTCGACCATACGCCCCGTTCGATCACCATCTACGGCGCTGGTGTGCTCGGCTGCGAATACGCCTCGATGTTCCGTAACCTGGGGGTCAAAGTAAACCTGGTCAACACGCGGCAGAAGCTGCTGGAGTTCCTCGACGATGAGATCATCGACGCCTTGAGTTACCACCTCCGCGATCGCGGTGCGATCATCCGTCACGGCGAGTGCTACGAGCGGGTCGAGCCCCAGGACGATGGCGTCGTCGTTTATCTCAAGAGCGCAAAACAGCTCAAGACCGACGTGCTGCTCTGGGCCGCCGGCCGCACGGGAAATACCGATGACATGGACCTCGAGGCGATCGGTATCGCGCCCAATCACCGTGGCCAGATCGACGTCAACGAGCATTTTCAGACCGTAATTCCGCACATTTACGCGGTAGGCGATGTCATCGGCCCTCCGGCGCTGGCCAGCGCCGCCTATGTACAGGGTCGGTACGCCGCCCAGCATCTGATTCTCGGCTCGTGCGATCGCGCCTTGATTAGCGATATTCCCACGGGCATTTACACCAGCCCCGAGATCAGCTCGTTGGGCAAGACCGAGCGGGAGCTGACCGCCGCCGGCGTACCGTACGAAGTAGGTCATTCGATGTTCAAACATTTGGCGCGCGCCCAGATCACCGGCCAGACGGTGGGAATGCTCAAGCTGCTATTCCACCGCGAAACCCTGCGGATTCTGGGTATCCACTGTTTTGGGGCCAACGCCTCGGAGATCATTCACATCGGCCAGGCGATCATGTCGCAGCCTGGCGAGCAGAACTCGCTGCGTTACTTCCTCAATTCGACGTTCAACTACCCTACGATGGCCGAGGCCTACCGCGTCGCGGCGCTGAATGGTTACAATCGGGTGAGTTAACCCTTGGCGTAATGCCGGTCCTGTATAAACGTGTGCTGCCACCGCGAAGAATACGGAGCATATCCACCAGCTTTCCACCGTATTGACGATGACTTCTCGCCCGACCATCCCGCCTCCGCCAAACGACTTTGGCGGACTGGCGCGGCGGATTTCGAGTTGGACTACGAACGGGCTGTTCACCGCCCTGGTCGTTGTGGCCGGCCTAGGACTGGGCCGGCAGATGATCGTCTGGTGGCGCGCCGGTGCCCAGCCACCTGCTAACCCGCCGGTGGGTACGGCGTGGGGCGCGGGCTTCGACGACCCAAGCCAGCCCGTCGAATTGGCGTTGGGCGATACGCCCTACGAATTGACGCGGCAATCCGTCAGCGGCGATTCCCAAGCGGCGGCTGAGGCCCTATTGGCGCTGGGCCGGCGAGCGATCGGCCAGGCCGAAGCGTTCGACGACGAGCTCGTCGAGCGCGAACAACAGTTTCTCGGACGCCTGACCGACCATCCTCCGGCGGTCGAAAATACCGCGGCCGGTTGGCGGTTGCACCTGGCCCAAGAAGGTCTCCCTTTGATCGTGGGCACACGTCGGATTCCGGAAGGTGCCGCCGAAATCGATTCGAAAGCTTCCCCGGCGCCGTGGCGCGTCGTCCTGTGGGGATTGGCCCTCCCGGCGGGTAAGAACGGTTGGACGGTGTATCAGTTTCTGGCCTCCCGAAGTCCAAAAGCCACCGCGGTGGGATCGGTAAACGTGCCGTTGCCACCTGGTAGCCGCCGCCTGCTGTCGATCGGCGGCGCGGCGGGCGATACTGTCATCGCCTTCGAGGGCCAGGCGACGTGTGGCGAGTGGAAAAGGTTTTTTGCCGGCTGGCTTGCGCGGCTCGATCCGGCGACGATTGTCGAGTGGTCGTCTAGCGGACAGGGTTGGCACGGGCAGTACCGGGGACGCGAAGGAATCGTCGTCGTGCAACTACTGCCTGGGAAGGTGTGCAGCACGGGGTTGGTTTTGATCTCGTCGACAGGGAAGGCCGAAGAATGACAAACAATGGGTCGCGTCGATGCCCGATAACCGTTGGCGTATAATTGCCGAGGAAGCACAGAATGCCGTCGTATCGTGAAACCTTTGACGATGGACCGGGGGGCTGGTTCGGGTGGCACAATAACGCACTCGGACCAAGACCGCTTGAGATTCGCGAAAGCTGTGCCATCTCGCGCAGCCCTTGGTGGATTGACTACAACCACGCTCCACCGGGCGCCGGCTACCTTCACCTGCTTTATCTGCTGTTGACGCGCGGCGCTCCCGGTGAGCATCAGCGCGAGATCGCCGGTGCCAATCGCTACATCGAAGGCGGGTTTGGTACCAACCTTACTAACGCCCGGGTGACGCTCCGTCTCAAGGGCGAACTTCTGGCACAAAGTGCCCGTCTGCACTTCCTTTGCCAGGGGATCCATATCGGGCTCTGCACCGGATGGTTGTTAACCGGGCATTCGTTTGAAGTGAAAACCGACTGGTCCGAGCAGTCGGTGGTTTGTCTTCCGGACGAGGAACAATGGACCTGTCTGGGGAGCCGCCACGACCGTGCCGATTATTACGGACGCGCTTCTTTGAAGTCCGTTTTAGGCGACGCCAATGCCGACATCCTTTTTGTGCTGTATCCACTGGAAGTCGCGCCGATGGGCCCGATCGCCGCTGACCCGCACGTGTTGCGCCCAGAGCGGGACTATCCTGTTTGGCGCAGCCGCCTACCGGAGGGTTTCGTCATGCTTGACGAAGTTCGTATCGATTTTCCTGATTAGCGATCCCCGGTTGAGAGGAACCGCTCACCGCCGCTCTCGCGTTGCCACGCCGTCGATGGTCGAAACTACCAGTGGCCGGCGCAAAGCGCCTCGACGATTTTCTCCTTGGTTTTGTGCTCATCACAAAGGCTTCGCAGCTCCTCGCGATTGGGAGGCGCGAGAGTGGGCACCTCGACCTCCGCGAATTCATCCACCGGGATGACATGATTCGCCGCGTGCAGCTTCCAGCCTTCGACTTCCTTCCAGTCCGCATCGCCTTCGGCAGGTTTTAGACGTGGTGCGCGAACAAATCGAGCCTCCAACTTGGTGAGCCTTACACCCAGCGTGACCCACAGTCGCGTCGTCCCTTTGAATGGATCAACATAGATCGGCACGGCCACGCGGGTGTCCTCGGCCAAGTCCACTTCGTCGGCGATCCTGGCGAGCCACTCACCGGCGGCCAGGTAGCAAGCCTCGGGATCAGCCACTTCACCGTCGTTGAGAGCCGGTTTATGACCGATATCCTCACAACTGATGAGGTACAGGCCGTAGAAACGGTCGCACTGGGCGGCAAGCTCCGTCGCCAGGTCGTCCTGCTGCGCGCCGGCCTGGCGAAGGCCATGGATCGCTTTAAGGGTCTGCTCGCCGAGGGTCGCCGTCAGGAAGTTGACCAGAAACGCATAGGACCGGGCGGTACGGACGTAGTACGAAGGACAGGGTTCAACGCGGAGGCGCGGCCGCACGTCTTCCAACTCGCGTGGCGGCGCTGCAGCCGCAGACTTCGGCGCATTAAGCTGGCGAGCGTGCGTTTCGCGACGCTTTGTGATCAGAGCCGCGAAAGCATCGAGCATCCGCTTCTTGTATGGCTTGGAAAGCAGGAGCTTGTTGTGCTCTTCTCCCATCTCGGGCATGAGCATCGACTGCAGGGCAAAAACCTGGTGGTCGTACCAGCCGCTATCTTCGCGCGGCGTAAGATCGATCTTCCCAGAGCGGATGGACTGAACCAGCTCCTTCATCAGGTTTGCTCCTTCGGGAACACCTAAGGGAAACAGCTTGTTAAACAACTCCGTCTCACGCGACGTGCTCGGTGGGAAGAACGCGACGCCCCGTCGTTCGATGCCTTGGCCCTTACGCAAGTCCTCGACAGCTTGCTTGGACGACAGGTCGACTCCGATGACGTCCGCAATCGACAGGCGATTGAGCGGATTGGTAAGCTTGCCGAAGAACCCAGCGGCCGACTGGTAGGCGGCCTTGAGCGTCGAGTCGTCGGCCAGAGCGCCGGCCAGCGCGGCGATTACCGGCCGCTGCCGGGCATCCTCGGGATCCATGCTCTGCTGGAAGAACCGCATGAAGGCCCAACACCGCCTCAGCGAGTCGTTCCAGGTGTAGAAACTGATTGGTTTGGCGAGGGCAGGGTTTTCTCGGAACTCACGCATCCATTGATCGCGGGCGACCTGGTCTTTGGCGGCGGTGTCCCGGCCACCGAGCGTCAGGCCGGCGGCAAGAAACGGCGCGGCCGGGCTGCCCTCGCCGACTTTTTCGAGCAAACGTTGCACCAGCTCTTGGTGGCTCGCAAGCCTATCCGCGACTCCTTGAAAGCACGCCAGGTCTATGGCCGCATACAGGCCGTCGTCGAATTGCTTAGCCTTCCCGTCGAGCAGGTTTATGCTGGGAAGCGGATTGCGATGCTCGGCGGCATTCATCGCCACTTGGTACGATGGATGCAAGACGAGCAGATCTGCCTCGTAGTCGGGTTGCACCATCGGTACGTCTAGCGAAATGACGGCTTCGCTCTGGTTGATGCGCCACCCGTCAAGCGGCCGGCGGTCGATGAGATCGGGGTCGAACGAAGTCAACTTGTCTTCAAGCTTGTCATCGACGAGGCCATCGGCGATCGGTTTCGGCGGATTGCGGTCGGTCACTTCAACGACGACCACATTCGGGTCGACGCCGGGAATTCCAGTGCCACATCCGAAGACAATGGCGACGAGAACGGGCACGAAAAACGTCAGGCGTCGCGGAATGAGCATGGCGAGCTTCCCGAATGGGCGCAGGGAGGTTGTCAGATGAAGGTCAGTATCGACCGCGAACGTCGAAAATGCAATGCAGTGAATACGAGACGAACTACGAGAAACCGTTGCGATACGGCGTCTGGGGCCATGATCTAATGAAATTGGACTCGGTGTCCGAGGTCGCAACACGCGCGGATTCGAAATTGTTGTCGAGCGCGCGCATGGCCTGGCTGACGCGCATGGCCTGGCTGACGAGGAGCAGCAAGGTCACGAGCTGCGCGCTCTTGCCCGCCGCGGGATGCTGGTGGACATGCCGGTGGTCGATTGCCGATCAGAGCAGATTCGGTTAGAACAGTGGCCGAGCCAGGCGTTGGACGCTGATCACCCACAATCGACGTTGATGATTTCTTGTGGAGATGGTGACCGTGGCATTTTCCCCAATCAGGGCAGGACAACGACGAGCGGCGATTGTCCATGGGCGACATGAAACTGTCCGCGTCCTCGAGGTAAATAGCGCCTCGCTTTGCCCCGTGGCTCAACGGCTATGTAAGGTCGAATCAACTGGCAGTTTCGTTGTCGTCCCCGAGACCGACGTTGGCGAAGTCCTTCCTGAATCGGAAGTCGACGGTCCTCAATTGGACGGTTCATGACAAACACCGCCGCGTCGGCGGGCGAACACGACCGGTCGAATGGATATGCTCAAAACGGTAGAGATTCTGACTTCGGTGTTGGTCGTGGGCTGGACCACTCACGTCCGTGGTCAGGTTTCCGAAAAGGTCGTGGAAATTCCAACTCGGCCTCGCGTTACTCAGCGAATGTTGGTTCTATCTCCAGAGAATCCCAAAGCGGCCGCCATCCTGCTCGCCGGCGGACACGGCGGACTGCAGATTTCCGCCGATCGGTCGTTCAAGTGGGGAAAAGGCAACTTTCTCGTACGTTCGCGTCAGCTCTTTGTCGACGCGGGGTTGATGGTGGTCGTCGTCGACGCGCCATCGGATCGCCAAAAACCGCCCTACCTTTCCGGCTTTCGCGGAACCCGGGAGCACATCACCGACCTAAAGGCCGTGATCGCGTGGTTGCGGAAGCAGGCCGATGTACCGGTTTGGCTGGTTGGAACCAGCCGCGGAACGGAGTCGGCCGCGTTTGCCGCCACCTCCCTCACCGGGCATGACGGGCCAAACGGACTGGTTCTAACGTCCACCATCCTCACCGATTCCAAGGAATTCTCAGTACCCGCCTTGCAGCTCGACCGGCTGCGAATCCCGGTGCTCGTGGTCCACCACGTGCGCGATGGTTGCAGCCATTGCCCGTTTGGGGGTATTTCAAAGCTCATGGATCAACTGGGCAATTCGCCCAAAAAGGAATTGTTCCCGGTGAAGGGTGGTGTCAGTCAGGGCGATCCGTGCGAGGCGCGTTCCTATCACGGCTTCAATGGGGTTGAGGCCGAGGTTGTCAAGAAAATCGGGGAATGGATGCTCGAGACCGGGGCAAGATGAATATCGTAAAGAAGTTTCATCCGGCGGAAGCGCGCGCCCTATAGCGGCCATCGTGGCGGACTCCGCTGCACCTTGGGATCGTTAAAACCCTTCGCCTCCCGGTCCGCGGTCGGCTGGCCCGGCCCAGGCCGCATCGCGTGGCACGACTGCCACTTGGCGATAACAGGCACCAGTGCCTGCTTCCTGCCGCCCTGGCCGGGCCAGGCGGCGCCTCGACCCAAAGAGCGATCGTCGTTACAGGGATGTTACGCCCGCGACAACCTTCGGAGCATAGACTGCCTAGCGCGTTGCTTCGTGTTGAGCAGCGAAAGTTAATGCTATTTCAATACGAGGAAAGAATCATGCGAATTCAAGGTCCACTTCTCGCTTGCACCGCTCTTGTGCTCGCCTTCATAACGTACCAGCCTGGCGCCGTGTGCCGGGCCAGAACCATCACAGCCGCCTGCGAACAGTTCCAGCTATCGACAGGCACCTGGAAGATCAACGCCAATGGCTCGGAGGGAGAACTGATCATCAACTGCATCACGGACGGAAAGGTGGAAGGCAAGATGTTCGGAAATGAAATGCTCGGTTCGTACGATGAGAAGACCAAGTGCTTGAGTGTCCGTCGCTTGAATCACGGCGGTTTTGCCTTCCAGTCGTACAAAGGCTATCTGTTTCTGAACCCTGAGGTGAAGCAGGTCAGATATAATCTGGCCGGGACATTTCAGGTGCAGCACAGCGGGGAAGGCGGTTTGCCAGGCGAGTACGGTTGGTACGCCCAGATCTCCAAGCTGAAATAGGATTGCCCGTCAAAGCATCTTGATTCTGGCGGGCTGGGGTCGAATGTCACGCGAAGGGCGATCGAACTAGCGACCGGCTCTGCGAAACGCCAGCGCCGATGACTCCGCGTGGTCGAACGCCCGCCAGCGGCCCTCGCCCGAGGCGTTGGCAGGCGGCTTGACGGGGGAGCCCGCGGTCGTGGCACACGTCGAATTTCAAAAGGAGCCGCTGAAATCGATTCCAAAGCTTCCCCCGTGCCGTGGCGCGTGGTACTGTAACCTTAAAGCAGTCCAACGAAGATTGACTTTACGTTCAGCCTACCAAGCCACCGTTTCGAGAACGACGGTACCGAGAACGCGCTATGAAAGGGATCACGGGCCTGGTGTCGGCGGTCGTGCTCGGTGTATTGGCGGTTGGCTTGAATTGGTTTTATCTCGACCGCAAGTCGCGCGAGTTCGAAAAGGTCGACTTCGTCGGCGTGGCGCACGACCACCCGATCGCGGCGGGTGAAGCTTTTCGGGACGACGACCTCGTGCCGATTCCAATACCCGCCGCCGCGGCCGAGCGGCTCAAGTACGTGGCCGTGCTTTGGAGCGACCGGGGTACGGTGATCGGTTCGAACGCGGTGCAGGCGTACCAAGGCGACGAGTTGATCCTGCTCGACGACCTCAAGACCCCGCCGCCGGAGCTGACACTCGGTGAGAACGAGCGGGCAATCTGGATTCCGGTCGACCAGAAGACGTTCGTTGCGTCGCTGGTGATGCCGGGCGACAAGGTCGATTTCATCTTGTCGCGGCCGCACGCCGCGTCGTTCTCGCCCGGTGCCGACGGTCCGACGCCCACGCCCGCCGCGCCGCAGGGCGGAACCAAGCCCATCGGCCCATTCGAGATTCTCTCGATCGGCAACCGGCTCGGCAAATCGAACATCCTGAACGCGGCCCACGTGCCGCAACTGCAAGAGAACGTGATCACCATCCGCGTGCGGATGAAAGGCACCAACTTGGACGAGTCGGCCCAGGAGCTGTTGGACGGCTTACAGGCGACGAACTACCGCGAGGTGGTGGTGATGCTCAGGCCGAGAGCCGCCGAGAAGTAGGCGTTGGTCAGTTGTCAGTTGTCACTTGTTTTTGGTCAGTTGCCATTGGTCGTTTCTATCACCAAGGGGCTGACGCCCCCCGCTCGCCTCCCGTGAAAATCTGGTTCAATAAAGTCAGTGAGAGCCGGCGAAACGTCGTCGAGGTGTCGCAGGCCGAGGTCTCGATCGGCCGCGATGCGTCGAACACGGTCGTTTTGCAAAGCCCGCTCGTCTCGCGCCGGCACGCGACGGTCAAGTTGACGGGCCAGCAGTTGGAGCTGACCAACGTGGGGCTGAACAGTTGCGTGGTGGGCGACCGTGAGGTGGCCGGCGGCGAGACCGTGAGCTTCGCTCCGGGGATCAAAGTCCGCATCTGGCCCTATACGCTCAGCTTCGAAGCGGAGAGCGCCCCGACGATCGACCGCAAGGAGCTCGAAGCCCACCTCCGCTCGGTGATGGCCCAGCTCGAATTGCGGATTCACAAGAAACTGCTCGAACGGCTCGATCTGTTCGAGATGGAGCGCAACCGCGCCGGCAACCCGGCCAGCATCCTGCTCTTGGAAAACAACATCGAGGACGTCTGCCGCGAGCTGCAACTGTTTGGTCCGGAGAACCGCGCCTTATTGGAGGAAATCAGCGGCCTGACGCTGATGGACCATTTGATCAACCAGTTGATCATGGAGACGCGGCACGAGGACTATTTCGACCTGGCTTCGCTGACCTCGAACGAATTCGATGTCCCGGCCACGCTGGTGCCCGAGCGCGAAACGGAGCTTTTCAATCTGCTGCATTTTGCCCGGGAACGGCTCGGCCTTGCGGGGCAGCGCGACGTGTCGGCCCGCATCCGGCAGGTCGAAGAGCGGTTCGCCGACGTGTTCCAATTGCTGCGGCCCCACATGCACGACGAATTGCGCAAGTACGTCGTGCTGCGGACACTGAAGAAGGACCTCAAAGATACGGTGTTCGGCTTCGGCCCACTGCAAGACCTGCTCCGCGCGCCGACGATCACGGAGATCATGGTGGTCGACAGCGACCAGATTTTCGTCGAGCGCGACGGCGTGATCGAGCGCTCGGGGCGGCGGTTCATTTCCGACAAGGTGACCGAATCGATCATCGAGCGGATCGTGGCTCAGGTGGGGCGGCGGATCGACAAAAGCCAGCCCCTGGTCGACGCGCGGCTCCCCGACGGCTCGCGCGTCAACGCGATCATCCCACCCTTGGCCGTGAGCGGGCCTTGCCTGACGATCCGCAAATTCCCCGCCCAACGCTTCACGATGGACGACCTGATCGAGATCGGCACGATCACCAAGTCCGCAGCCACGTTCCTGCGGGCTTGCGTCATCGACCACCGCAGCATTCTCGTCTCGGGCGGGACGGGTACCGGCAAAACGACGCTCTTGAACGTGCTTTCGAGCTTCATTCCCTACAAGGAACGAGTGATTACGATCGAGGACACCTCGGAACTGCGGCTGCACCAGGAGCACGTCGTCACACTCGAAGCCAAGCTGCCCAACGCCGAAGGGGCCGGCGCCTACACGATCCGCGACCTGGTGCGAAACGCACTGCGGATGCGGCCCGACCGGATCGTCGTCGGTGAGTGCCGCGGGCCCGAGGCGCTCGACATGATCCAGGCCATGAACACCGGTCATGCCGGTTCGCTGACCACGGTCCACGCCAACAGTTCGACGGAAGTGATCCAACGCCTGGAAGTGCTCGTGTTGATGGCCGCCGATCTGCCGATGATCTCGATCCATCGCCAGCTCGCCAGCGCGCTCGACCTGATCGTGCAGATCAGCCGCTTGTCGACGGGCGAACGGCGCGTGACGCAGGTTTCGGAGGTTACCGACATCCACCCCGACACCAAAGAGGTCGTCGTCACCGACATCTTCAACTTTCGCGACGGCGAGAGCCTGCGGCCAACCGGATATCTGCCGACGTTCATCGACTCGCTGATCGCCAAGAGTCTGCTCGAGAGCCGCTTTTTGTACGGAGAAGTCGAAAAGGAGGAGCCGGACAATCCGGCGGGGCGCTCGCCGCCCCCCGCCACTTTGCGCATCGCCGCGCCTCCTCCGCCGCGAATCACGATCAGACCGACCGCGCCTTCCGATACGGCCGCCGGAGCGAGCGAGGCGCCGGTGGCGACCGGCGACAATTGGTACTGCATCGTGATGGGGCAGCAGTTCGGGCCGCTCCCTTCGCAGGAGTTGTTGCGGATGGTCCGCCATCAGTACCTTAAGCCCGACGACATGGTCCGCCGCGGCGAGTCGGGCGACTGGGTGCCGGCTCACCAGATCGGCCAACTGGTCGAGAAAGGCTGACCTGGATGGACGACATCGACCTTTGGCCGGCGAACCTGATGATGGGTGCGACGATCGCCCTGGGCGCGTATTCGTGCCAGGACTACTACGCCCACGGACTCGACCTGGTCGAACGCGATTTCGCCGAAAAGCTGCGCACACTGCGCAGGAGCGTGCCGGGGCTGCGCCGCCATCTCAAGCTCTGGTCGGCCCTGGTCGCGGCGGTGTTCGTCGGCCTGACGGTCTTCCTCGATTCGCTCATCTTTGGCCTGTTGCTGGCGGCCCTGTTGGTGTGCCTGCCGTGGTATGTTTTGCGCCGGATGGCCCAGGAACGTAAGCGGCAAATCGAAGACCAGTTGGCCGACGCGATGGTGGCGCTCAGTGGGGCGATCAAGGCCGGCTTGTCGCTGGCCCAGTCGCTGCGGATCCTGGCCGACCAGTGCCCCAAGCCGATCTCGCAGGAGTTTCGGCAAATCGTGGGCGAATACGAAATGGGAAAGCCGCTCGACCGCACGCTCACCGAGGCCAAAGCCCGGCTGCGGAGCGAGAACTTCTCGCTGTTCGCGGCGGCGATGCTCGCCAGCCGCGAAAGCGGCGGCCGGCTGAACGAAACGGTCGACCGCATCGCCCACTCGGTGCTCGAAATGCAACGGCTCGAACGCAAGATCCTGAGCGAAACGGCCCAAGCCCGCAAGTCGGCCGTCTACATGGCGCTGACCCCGCTGTTCATCCTGTTCGTCTATTATTTCGTCGACACGGAGAACACGATGCGGTTGTTCAATACGATGCCGGGCCAACTCTTGCTTTCGATCTCGGCGGCGTTCAACCTGGCGGCGTACCTGTGGGCCAGGGTGATTTTGAACCCGGATATTTGAAGGAGAGTCATTGGTATCACTCATTGAAATGGAAGATCGTTCGTGGCCAGGCTCTGCCCCAGCCACCAAACCCTGAACCCTGAACGCCGACATGAATCACCGGGGGGCTTACGCCCTCCGCTCGCCATGCACTTTTTCCTGCTTATCGCCGACGCGCCGAACGGTCCTGGCCTGGGTGTCGCATCGAGCTTGCTGGCCGGCACGGCCGTGTTTATCGCGGTTTACTGGTTGCTGACGACTTTGGCCACCGACGATCTGTCGCAGGGCAGTGAATGGCGTTTCGACGTGTCGCGGATCAACGAGCTAAGGCGCAGCGACCTGCTCTACCGCTTATTCCAGCCGCTGATCGACGTATTGGCCCGCTTCAACCGCGCCGCGTTTCGCGAGCCGCTGGTCGAGATGCAGCGCGAGATCCACGCGGCCGGTTTGTCGCGTTTTTGGCTTGCCGAAGAGTACCTGGCCAAGGCGGAACTGATCGCCTTGCTGCTCACGCCGCTCTACTTGTACGTGCTCGTGACCTACGGGGGACCGGAAGCAATCATGCTTTGTCCCGCGCTGACCGTGTTCACGGCCTACGTGCTTCGCCGGCGTCTGGCCGGCAAGGCGCGTTATCGCCTGGTGATGATCAAGCGCCGTATGCCCTACCTGCTCGACCTGCTCACGTTGTTAATGGAGGCCGGGGCGACGTTCTTGCAGGCCCTGGAGCAATCGGTCGTCGAGTTGCAGGGGCACCCGGTTTCGATCGAGTTTGGCCGGGTGCTGACCGACATGAGCATGGGAAAGACCCGCACTGAAGCCTTGGAGAGCTTGCGTGCCCGGCTCAGCGACGACGATGTGACCAGCGTCGTCGGTTCGATCATTCAGGGTGAGGAGCTGGGCACACCCCTGGCGATGATTTTCCGCACCCAGTCCGACGTGCTAAGGATCAAGCGTTCGCAGCGGGCTGAGGCGATCGCCGGTGAGGCCGGCGTCAAGATGCTCCTGCCCGGCATCTTGATCATGGCCTCGACCGCGCTGGTGATTTTGGGCCCCTTCATCTTGAACTACCTTTATTCGGGGTTCAATGTGTGAGGCAGAGGCAGTTGGCGATGGAAATGCAGTAGAAGCGGATGACTCCGAATCCCCCGGTCTACACCTTCGGCAACGCGGACTCAGGGCCAAGTGGGGCGCGGTTGAGATCGGCGCCGCTACGCGGCTTGCTCGCTGGCTAGGGGATATCGGAGATCGGTTTTCTTCGCTCCGCTACGTTTTTTTGGCCATCTTGTTGCTGCGCAACGAGATGGCACAGCCCCTACTCGACGTCTTCCATTTGTGCGCCCACGATATTCCGCGTACCATGGTTGTCTAGGTCGTTCACAAGGATTACCAACCATGCCCATGTCAGTTGCGTGCCCGGGCTGCGGCATGCAGCTTGCGGTCCCCAGCAAGTGCGTCGGACAGGTCCTTGGATGTCCGTCGTGCCACTGTCAGTTCCAGGTCTCCGCGCCTCCCGACGGTAGCACTCAAGCGCCCCCGCCGTTTTCCATGACCACCGCTGCGCCACCCGGTGGCGCTCCGCTGTCGCAATCCACACTGCCAGCTCTCACACCCGCGGCGTCCCATTCGTCTGGGCGGTCGCGGTCGCACGGCCCCGTTTGGTCGGGCGGGGAAGAGCTGCCGGCGGCCAAGGGCCGAGAGGGGGCCAACGGCGTTCCCTCCGTGGCGTCGCCCCCGGTGGCCGTTCCGCGGTTCATCGCCGCTCGTCCGGCCGCGTCGGCCATGCTCCTGGCCGCCGACGGCAAGCTCCCCGAGTTGAGTTTGATCGAAGTCCAGGAGCGGGGAAAATCGGCGACGGCGGAGGCCAAGAAGTCGCGGCCGAAGCTGTTGAGCGCGGCCATTGGGTTGAGCATGGTGATGTCGGTTTTTCTGGGCATGTACGATTTGTCCCCCGTCGAGCCGGGGGCGGACGCCAAATCGGTATCGCGGGCAACGATTCGCAAGTTCTACCTGCGTCCCGACGAAGAGGAGTCGTTACAGCCCTATCAACTCCTGTTGCGAGACGCCGAGCGGGCCCACTCACGTGGCGATGACGCCATTGCCGCGGCCAAGTATCGCCAGGTGCTGCGGATGCTGCGGATCGAAGGCCGTCCGGAGGGCCGAGTTCCCAGCCTCAGCGACACGAAGCAAAGCGATCTGGAATTGGAACATGCGATTTCGACCGTTTTACGCAACGATTGATGATCGTAACGGGACTCGTAATGCTTCGCGCGGCGGGAGATGAGGCATTCGCGGTGCCTGGGGCAGCGCCGGCAGCGCCTTAGGGATGTCCCGGTCGCTACTGGTACATCGCTTGGGCGCTGCCGCCAGCCACTACATTCTCGTGGCAAACGTCCCGCGTTGCCTTACGCGCCCCAGCCGTCGGGGCGTGAATTCCCTACGCGCTTAGTGTATAACGAACTTCTGCTGGAAACGCTCATGGGAGAGAGCCGCCTTGGGCGGATGGCGTTCCGCGTCGAGTCGCAAAACCAGGCCTGCCCGCACGGGATCGAGCGGATGGAACCCGAACGTCGCTATCAGATCATCAGCACGATTGGCAGCGGCGACTTCGCCACGGTTTACCGCGCGCGCGACGTCGAACTCGAGCGCGACGTGGCCATCAAGCAGATCCATTCGCAGTTCATGCAGGACCCGCGGCAGTTGGACCGCTACTGGCACGAGGCGCAGATCCTGGCAAATCTGCACCACCAGTACATCATGACGATCTACGATATCGTCCGGGGTCGCGGCTGGCTGATCCTTGAACTGATGAAGGGCGCGCTGGCCGCCGAAATGCAGGGCCGGCCGATCGACGTTGAAACGCTGCGGATCGCCCTGACCCAAAGCTTGCACGCGCTCGATTTCCTGCACACCAAGGGGATACTCCACGGCGACGTCAAGCCGGGCAACCTGCTGATCAGCGCCAACAACCGGCTCAAGCTGGGCGATTTTGGCCTGGCTCGGCGGGCGGGCAATGCCGAGGGAAGCCTGCTCAAAGGCACGGCCAAGTACATGGCGCCTGAGGTGATGTCGGAGCAGTTTGGCCCGGTCGGTCCGGCCAGCGATCTCTACTCGTTGGGCTTCACGGCCTACGAGTTGTTGTGCGGCGAGCACTTCGAATCGCTCTTTCCCGGTCTGAACAGCTTCGGCCGCGACAAACCGGTGGCCTGGATGATGTGGCACGCCGCGCCCGACCGCCGGTTGCCGGAAATCGGCAAAGTGCTCGAAGGGGTGCCACCCCAATTGGCCGCGGTGATCGAAAAGCTGATTGTCAAAGACCCGGCCCGCCGCTACCGTTCGGCCGGCGAAGCGCTGGAAGACCTCAAGGAACGTCCGCTGTCGCCCACGCCCACCGCGCAATTCGAAGCGGAAGCGGCGGCCGCGGCCGAGCAGGCGAAGCGCAAGCGGCGCTGGGCGATGGTGGCCTTCGCGACGAGCCTGGTCGTCACTTTGGGGATGGCGTTCTTGCCGTTGGGAAGAAGCAAGCCGCCCACTCCGTCGGCGGCGGTGCCCGACGACGTCCGCGAGGGGAAGGTCAAGGAGGTCTCGCCCGACAAGCACCAATTGATCATTGAATTGAAGGGAGATCGCAAGCCGTTGCCGATCATCGTCCCGCCGGAGTGCGTCCCCAAGCTCAGCGACGGCGAGTTCCTTCCGCTGCGCGACGTGCTGCCCAACGACGAGGTGGCAATCCAACTCGAGAAACGCAAGACGAAAGACGCGGATCTGGTGGCCAAGGAGGTGCTTGTCTATCGTCCCGAGACGCAGCTTGGACGGGTGCGCGAAGTCGACGTGAAGAATGCGATCGTCGAGCTCGACGTCGAGGTCGAGGGTGGCCGGCCCGAAGTGCGGGTGTTCACGATTCCCGAAGAAGTCAAGCCGCTGGTCAACGGCGAACGGATGTTTGCCGGCCAGACGGTGACGCTGGCGACGTTGAAAAAAAGCGACCGCATTGAAATCCAGTATTTCCGGGCGGCGGGCGAGGAACGTCGTGTTTCGGCGTTATCGGCCTTCCGCACGGTCCAACAGGAAGGGATCGTCAGTCGTTACGACCCGGAACGGCGCATCCTGGAGTTGGCCGACGGCCCTGGGGGTGGGGCGAAGGTCGACTCCTGGCCGGTGGACCCCACCTGCGTCGTGACGCTCGATGGCCGCTTTGCCGAACCTCGCGACCTGGTCGCCGGCGACCGCGTGACCGTTGCGCGCGACACAAAGGTCCTCAAGATCGAAATCACGCGGCCCACAGTAGCGGCAGCGTCGGATACCGAAACCCCGCCTTCTGAAGATAACCCATCCGATTTGGCTACGCCTCCCGAATCCGAGATGCCATCGGACTCGGAGACGCCGCCGGAAAGCGAGACGTCTTCGGAAGACGAAACGCCTTCAGACGACAGCGACGAGCCGGAAATGGATACTCCGTCGGAAGATAAGCCGGAGATGGATGACCCAGCGGAAGATGCGCCGGAAACGGATGAGCCGGCCGAGCCGAAGGCCAAACCCGACAAACCGAAAGCAACGCCTGCAAAGCCAAAAGCCAAGCCCGAAGAGCCCAATGAGAAGCCTGCAAAGCCAAAAGCCAAGCCCGAAAGGGATGGGGAGCTCTTTTTGAAGCGGGATATGGGGGTCAGGAGGAGAGATGGGGATGGCCAGAATACGGACGGCAGTCTGGCGTAGGTTAGGCTTTCCAGCCTGAATGTCCCACTGGCAAGCCGTTTGCAACTTGTCGAACAGATGAAGGTCGCGGAATGGCATGGGGCGATTCGACCTGCGGAGCAGCCATTGGTGCGGTTGCTCGGCGAGATTCAAGCTGGCCGGCGTCCCAGAGCAGTTGCAAGTAAAGCACCAGGCCGTCGCGGTGCGTAAGATTAGAAGAAGCCGCCACCACCCATACCGCCACCGACCGGCTGCCGCGGTCCCGCATCCGAGATCGCCTCTAGGAGACGCCCGATTTGGCGGTGCACGTCGCCAGTCTGCCGGACGACGAGTGAACCGTTGACGATCCAGACTCCCCCCTGACCGCCGTTATCGGTCCACGTGTTTGGCCCGGTCACCGATTCAATCATCTTCAACAGCTCACGCTGCGAACGCAGAAAGAATTCTTGCTGAAACACGACCATAGATTCCGCACTCGTGGGAGCAGTCGCGGCGCCGGACGCGGTCGGTGCGCTAGTAGGCGGAGCCGGCGCCGCCGGTGCAGCGGCCACCGTCGTTGGGTGAGCAGGCGCGGCAGGCTGTGGGAGACCGGCAACGAACTGCAGCCGCGGCAATTGGTAGACCTTGAGCTGCAACTTGCCGTCGTCAATCTCCGCAGGCGGCGTCTCGTTCTCGTCTCTTCCAGGTTGCGCGTGACCGACCGCGCGCAGCGATGCGAGGAGCGCCGCGATTTCGTGATGCACGGCGTATGTCTGCGAAACTACCAGCGACGGCGCCTTGCTGTGCTGCTTGATCGTGCCCGGCCCGCCGGTTTCGTCCCAACTCTCCGGTACTATGGTCGATGTGATCAGCTCGATGAGCTCGCCGAAATTCGTGCGGAAGGTGACCAATAACCCATCATCATGCGGCGCGAGCAGATCGGCCACGGGATACACCCTGGTCGTGAGCATCGCCTCGGCTTCAGACTTCGTTGTGATAAAAAGGACCTCATCGATAACCACCATGGTCAGCCCCAAGTCTCGCAGGAGTAGATCGAGGGCTGAGCGGAGCTTGACGTCGTGCACGTGGTGTGTTATCGGCGTGGCGCTGTCGATGCCCTCCAGGGCTAGCTCCTTGGCGTCGAACTGAATCTGAAGCTGATGTTCCCGCTCCAAAAACTCTTCGACGCCCCCCAACGGTTTCTCGTTGAAATCAAAGCTGGTAGGTTCATTCAGGGCGGCCTCGATCGCGGCTTCCTTCTCACCAACCTGCGGCACCGACTCCTCGGCCAATGCCGGGCGCGGCACAACAACAAAGCCGATCAACGCGGCGCAAAGCGATGCGAAATGTGCGCGCGACGGAAGCGACATGGGCTCTTTCTCCTCTGTTCGATGGCGGGCTCCGATGAACAGGAGCACGAAAGTGACACGGCGACCAGCCCCTTGCCTCACATCAATGGCCGCCACAACCTCAAGCTAGCACCGGACTAGAGCAGTTGCAAGCAAAACCCCAAGCCCGTCGCGGTGCGTAAGTTAGAAAAAGCCGCCACCACCCATACCGCCTCCGACCGGTTGCCGCGGTCCCGCATCCGAGATCGCCTCTAGGAGACGCCCGATTTGGCGGTGCACGTCGCCGGTTTGCCGGACGACGAGCGTTCCGTTCACGATCCAGACCACTCCCTGACCGCCGTTGTCGGACCATGTGTTTGGCCCGGTCACCGATTCAATCATCTTCAACAGCTCACGCTGCGAACGCAGCAACAATTCTTGCTGGAGCGCGACCATAGACTCCATACTCGTGGGAGCAGTCGCCGCGCCCGGCGCGGTCGGTGCGCTGCCAGGCGGAGCTGGTGCGGCCGGTGCCGAGTTTACCGGTGCCGAGGTCGCCGGAGCCGCGGTCGTCGGGTGAGCTGGCGCGGCAGGCTGCGGGAGGCCGGCAACGAACTGCAACCGCGGTAATTGGTAGACTTTGAGCTGCATCAGGTCGTCTTCAATCGCCGCACGCGGGGCCTCATCTCTTCCCGGTTGCGCGTGACCGACCGCGCGCAGCGATGCGAGGAGCGCCGCGATTTCGCGATGCACGGAGTAGGTCTGTGAGACCACCAGTGACGGCGATTTGTTGTGCTCTTTGATCGTGCCAAGCCCGCCGGTTTCATCCCAACTTTCCGGTTTGATGCTCGACGTAATCAGCTCGATGAGCTCGCCGAAATTCGTGCGAAAGCTGACCAGAACCCCATCATCGCGCGGCGCGAGCAGACTGGCCACGGGATAAACCCTGGTCAAGAATATCCCCTCGGCTTCGAATCGGGTCGTGATCACAAGCACCTCATCGCGAACCAGGTAAGTCGCTTCAAGGTCCTGCAAGAGCATGTCAAGCGCGGTCTTTAACGTAATGTCATGCACACGGCGCGTGATCGCGGTTTCCCGCCCAACGCCCTCCACCTCGAGCGCTGAGAGGTCGAGGTAGATCTGAATATGAAGCTTCTGTTCAAAAAACTCAACGACCTCCCACAGCGGTTTTTCCATGAAATCGAAGCTGGTAGGTTCATTCAGGGCAGCCTCGATCTCGGCTTCCTTCTCACCAACATGCGGCACCGACGCCTCGGCCAATGCCAAGTGCGGCACGACAACGAAGCCGATCAACGCGGCGCAAAGCGATGCGAATTGGGCGCGCGACGGAAGCGACATGGGCTCTTCCTCCTCTGTTCGATGTCGGGCTCCGTTGAACAGGAGCACGAAAGTGATACGGCGACCAGCCCCTTGCCTCGCATCGATGGCCGCCACGACCTCAAGCTAGCACCGGTCCAGAGCGATTGCAAGCAATTCGCAAGTCCCCCCCGCGCTGATCGGGGCGCGGCAGTTAAAAGGCACCGCTGCCTGGCGGACGCTTCGAATGCGCCTCGGTGATTGCCTCAAGGAGACGCTCGATTTGGCGATGGATGTCGCGGGTGTGTCGGACAACGAGCGCCGAGTCGTCGACGACCCATATCACCCCCTGACCCCCACAGCCCCGCCACGTATTGGGCTCGATCACCGATTCGATCATCTTCAGCAGCTCACGCTGCTCACGCAGAAGTTGCTCGAATTGTGCCGCCGCCTGCGGTTGCGCCCCGGCAGGCGCTGCGCCAGGCACCGTGGTGCCCGGAGCCGCCGTGGTGTGACCAACCGGCGAGGAGAGGACGTGCAAAATCCGCGGCAATCGGTAGACCTTGAGCTCGATCTCCCCGTCATGACCCGCCGCGATTTGCGGCTCGTTGCCGTCGCGTTCGGCTTGTGCGGGACCGACCGCGCGCAGCGACTCGAGCAACCGAGCGATTTCAAACTGAACTGCGTCTGTCTGCAAGACCACGAGCGTGGCCGACTTTCTGTCCTCCCTGATCGAGCCCGTGCCCCCGGTTTCGTCCCAACTTTCCGGTTTGATGCTCGAGGTGATCAGGTCCACCAGGTCGCCGAATTTCGTGTGGAAGCTGACCAAGACTCCATCGTCGCGCGCCCCGAGCAGATCGGCCACTGGGTACACCCTGGTCGTCATGATCTTCTCGGCTTCCGGCTTCGTGGTGATCAAAAGCACCTCATCGAGAACCGCGACGGTCAGCCCTAAGTCTCGCAGCAGCAGATCCAGGGCTGAGCGGAGCTTCACGTCATGCACGTGGTGCGTGATCGGGGTGGCACTGTCGATGCCCGCGTCGGCCAGCGCCTTGGCGTCGAACTGAATCTGGACTTGATGTCGATCCGCTAGAAAATCGACGACGTCGGAGAGCGGCCGCGCGGCAAACTGCACTGTGGTTGGCTCGCTCAACGCCGCCTCGATGGCGGATTCCTTCTCACCAAGAAGTGGCATCACCTGCTGGGCCGAAGCCTGGCGCGGCACGAGGACGAAGCCGATCAAGGCGGCGCAACGCAACGCGAACTTGGCGCGCGATGGAATCGACATGAGCCTCTCCTTCTCTGCTGATTGAATGGGAGCAAGAATTGAAACGGCAACCGTCCGATGGCCTCACATCGACGGACGACCAAGCGCCACGATACCACTGGCCAAAAGCAGTTGCAAGCAAACGCTTTTGCCTTGATTGTCTGGGGCGCAGCCTGCTATATTCAGTGCTGGCACAGCTTGGCGTCGTGCCCATTTCACTCAGCAGCTTTAGGAACAGAGGCCCGGTTCGTTCCACAGCGTCTGCTGCACGGGGAACACTAGCGAGGTAACCATGCGCCGATTCATTCGTGTCAGCGTCTCGCAGGGCAATTTTTCACAGGACGGTTTTTCACAGGGCGGTTTTTCTCACGACAAGGCGGCTCGTCTGGGTCGTCGGATCTTGGGCATGGGCATCGTACTTTGCGCTTTCGTATGCACGAGTTCTACCGCGGTTGGCCAGGCCCCTCGCCCGCAAGTTAATCAGCCGCCCGGGCAGGAGCTCTTCACACGCGAGTGGCAACCGGGCGACCGACTCAGCGACGCGGGCGATGCCTTGGGGCCGATGTACAACGAAGTCTCGTGCGCCAAGTGCCACCATCTGGGAGGAATTGGTGGTGCCGGGCCCAATAAGAACAACGTCGATCTGCTGACCATCGTGCGGCCCGAGCGCACGTTGACGACTGCTCAAAAGACAAAATTCGGTGAACGGGTCGATGCCCTGCATCCGGGATTTCAAGCTGGGCAGGCGGCAAGCGTGGTCTTACACCGCTTCGGAACCGACGACGGCTACTCCGCCTTCCGCGACAATCTGCTGAGGACGAAAGAACGCCGCACCCTACCGGCGGGCGACGAATTGATCAAGCACCGTTACGCGTCGTTGCGGCACACGCAGCGCAACACGACGTCTCTTTTCGGCGCGGGCTTGATCGATACGATTCCCGCCGCCGTGCTTGAAGAAGCTGCGCTCCAACAGGCTCAAAAGGGCGGCGGCATCTCGGGTCGTGTGCCGCCGTCGAATCAAGGTGGACCAGGCCGTTTCGGCTGGCGCGGCCAGACGGCCACGCTGCGCGACTTCGTATTGACAGCCTGCGCGATGGAAGTGGGCTTGGAAGTGCCTGGTCATCATCAGGCCGTCGACCCGTTTGACCCCGAAAGAACGCCGCGCGGACTCGATCTGAGCGCAGAACAATGCGACCATCTGGTCTCCTTTGTCGCGAAACTACCTGCCCCCACTCGTTTGGAGCCTGCCGGGCAACAGGCGGCGGACGTACAGGCAGGAGAAACGACATTCGAGGCCATCGGCTGCGCCATTTGCCATCGCCGGCAAATGGGGCCGGTGACCGGCATTTACAGCGACCTCTTGCTCCACGACATGGGGCCTGCGCTGGGCGACCCTGTGCCTGGCGCTACCGAGCGTGCCCATTTACCCATCGCCGTGCTTCTGCAGCAGCTTGTAGGGAGCCCAGTCGGTGGCGGATACTTCGGCAGCGGGATCGATCTGTTCGCCACCATGAACACCGCGGTACATCAAGAGCTACTGCAAGATTGGCGAACACCGCCGCTCTGGGGAGTGCGCGATTCCGCTCCCTACCTGCACGACGGCCGGGCTGCCACCCTGGACGACGCCATCGGGCTGCATGCTGGTGAAGCGAGCACCTCGCAACAAAACTACAACAAGCTGCCCCAACAACAACGCATGCAAGTCATCTCGTTTTTGAATTGCCTTGTGGCGCCGCGCGTGCCTTAATCAAGGGGCGACCCTGGAGCTCGCGAAGACCGAGATCGCCTGCGTCAAGGCGAACCACGCAGCGCGTGAAAGAGCGCGTTTCGATCCGTTAGAGCTAGGGGCTGGTTAGCGGCGCGGTTGTTTCCAGGACAACCGGAGGGCTGACGCCGGGGCACCCGCCCTGCGGGTCGGCTCGCCTGGCGCGAGTGATCGAACGGCTGACAACCATGGTGGGGGCGACGCTAAAGATGAATGATCCCTCGCTGCAGTGCGATCGTGACGGCGTGGGTGCGGTCGGTGGCTTCGAGCTTGGAAAGGATGTTCTGCACGTGGACCTTGACGGTGCCGCTAGCCGTGCCAAGCCTCGTGGCGATTTGCTTGTTGGCCAGGCCTTGGGCGACCAGCGTGAGCACCTCGACTTCGCGGGGCGTCAGCGCGACTTGGGGAAAGTACTCAGCCAATCGCTGGGCCACCTCTTGCGGCATCAGCCGCTTGCCCGAATGGACCAGGCGGATGGCGTTCACGATCTGCGAATGAACCGCCTCCTTGAGCAAATAGCCACGCACACCTGCCTCCAACGCGCGGTAGATGTCCTGGTCGCCATCGAAACTCGTGAGCGCGATGATCTTGGCGTCGGGAAACTCAGCGTGGATCAGTTTGACCGCGGCGGTGCCGTCGAGCTCCGGCATCCGCAGGTCCATCAATGTCACGTCGGGCCGGTGCCGGCGGAACGCCTCGACGGCCTCGCGCCCGTTGCCGGCCTCCGCCACAAGCTCGATGTCGGCCTCGTTGGCCAGGATGGCGGCGATCCCTTTTCGCACTAACGGGTGATCGTCGACGCACAGCACGCGAATCGAGACGGGCTGGCCCACGCTCATTTTGACCACTCCACTGCAGGATTCTGCCCTGGGGGATTGTGCCCCGCACCGTTCGACGGCACGGCGGCCGGCGTCGTCGGCAAGCTGAGCTCGACGGTCGTCCCGCTTCCCGGTTCACTCTGAATGCGTAGTTCGGCCCCGACCCGGCTGGCGCGTTCGCGCATCCCAATCAGGCCGTAATGCCCCGGCAACGAAGGCTGGCCCTCGACGTTGAAGCCGACGCCGTCGTCATGGATCGATAAACGGATCTGCCGCGGCGTGCATTCGAGCTCGACGTCGATTTCGCTGGCGGCGGAGTGCTTGACCGCGTTGGCCAGGGCTTCCTGCGCAATCCGCAGCAAATCGTACTCGACGTCCGTGGCTAGTCCGACGGGTCCATGCGCGAGCTGCAGATGCAGGCGAATGTCTTGCGTTTCGGTGATCTGCCGCGCGGCCTCGGCGATTGCCGAGGCCAGGCCCGACTCGCCGCCCCCCGCGCTGCGCAAGCCGGCCACCGAGCGCCGCGCCTCGCGCAAGCAAAGCCCGGCGTCGGCGACGACCTCTTCCAACGTGCGCCGCTCGGGCGATGCGGGCAGCCGCGCCGCCAGGGCTTGCATCTGCATCGTCACGCCAGAAAAGCCCTGCATCAGCGTGTCGTGCAGTTCGCGCGCAATCCGGCCCCGTTCCGCGAGCACGGCGCACCATTCGGCCCTGATCCGCCGCAGCCGCAGCCGATAGGCGATCCAAGCGGCCAATGCCGCCAGGCCCGCCACCAAAGGCAGGAACCAGCGTCTCTGGTAGAAATGCGGTTGCAACGTGAACGCGACCGGAGTGGCAACTTCGGTCGACGTCCCGTCGAGCGTGAACGTATCGTCGGCGAGCAGCGCGTCGGCGCCTATGCCCGTTGGACCGTCGAGGTAACGGGCGGCGACGCGGAACTGGTAACTCCCCGGCGGCAAGTTCGTGTAAAACGCTTCGCGTCGGCTGCCGGCATCGACCCAATCTTTGTCGAAGCCCTCGAGCCGGTAGCGAAATGCAATCCGCGTCGGCGAAGCGAAGCTCAAGGCCGTGTAGCGAAAGTCCAAATTCGTCCGGCCCGGCGGAAGGCTTTTGAGACGCCGCGGTTCTTCCGGCTGGCCGTTGACTTTGACCTCTTCGACGACCACGGCGGGCTTAGGCAGCCGGCGCTGCATGTGCCGCGGGTCGATCACGAGCAGCCCCCGGATCGTCGAAAACCAGATGCGGCCGTCGCGCATCTTCCAGACCGCCGGCTGCACCGCGGCCTGGCACTCGACCGTCCGCTGCGCGTCGGTCGGGCTGAAGGGCGTGCTCTCGAACCGCTTGATCTCACTCGCGGCGAATTTTCGCAGCTCGCCCCGCATGACGAAAAACATTCCCCGGCTGCACGCCATCCAAAGCCGGTCTTCATCGTCGGCGACGATGCCGAAGATCTCGTCGTCGTAGAGGCCATCTTTGACATTAATCCGAAAAGTTCGTTCGCCATCGATCAGCCGCAATCCGCCGCCGCGCGTGCCGATCCAAAGCAAGCCGTCTGAGTCCTGAAAGAAGGCATCGGCGTCGCGAATTGGGGAATCGTCCGTGGTCCATGCGGCGAACTGACCATCGACCACTCGATACAGGCCTCCACCGGCCGTCGCCGCAAGCAGCAACCGGCTACCGTGTTCGACTAACGCCACAATCGGCAAGCGCAGTGCCTCAGGGTCGCCTTGTGGCCGCACGAAGCGGCCATCGCGCAACTCGGCCAGCCCAGCCGTCGTGCCCGCCCAGAGCACGTTGTGAGCGTCGCGGCAAAGGCACCCGATGCTGTTGGAGGGGAGCCCCTGTTCGACGGTGAATTTCTCGACGATTTGCCCGTCGCGCATCCGGCACAAGCCCTCTTCGGTTCCGATCCACAGTTCGCCCGGGTCTCCTTCGGCCAAAGCACGAACGGCATTGCCTGTCAGGCCGCTTTCAGTGTCGGCCGCGACTGAAAAATGCCGGCCGTCGAAGCGGGCCAGCCCTGCGTCGAGCGTTCCTACCCAAATGGTCCCGCCCCCGTCCTGAAACACCGGTCCCGTGTCGTTGCTCGGCAGCCCTTCGCTGGCCGTAAAAGGAGTCGTCCGCCGATCGACGAACTGGTTCAATCCGTGCTTCGTGCCGACCCAAAGGCTCCCTTCGTGGTCCTCACAAAGAGTGTAGACCGTGCTCTGCGAGAGCCCGTCGCGCGGACGGAAGCTCTCGATCTCGTCCTGGCGCACACGGCCGACACCATCTTTCGTACCGACCCAAAGGCTGCCGTCCGCGCCTTCGGCAAGACATTCGATGGAGTTGTCGGCCAGGCCGTCGGCGGTGGTGAAGCGCCGTTCCTTGCCTTCGTTCAACCGCACGAGGCCGGCGGTCGTTCCGATCCAGATCGTTCCGTCGCTAGTGCCTGACAGTGCGCGGATCGCTGCGCCTTCCACCAGCGACCCCAATGGGCGCGGGGTGAACTCGGTCCCGGTCCAAGTATCGAGCCGCCCGCTTTCGCCACCCACCCAAATCCTTCCATCGCGCGCCTGGCAAATCGACCACACGTCGTCGGTCGAGAGCCCCTGGGCCTGGCGATAGACGATGACGTCTCCGTTGGAGATCCTGGCCAGGCCGTTTTCGGTCGCGGCCCAGACGTCGCCTTTCGGGTCGGCCAACAAACGCCGGACGTTGTCGGACGGGAGCCCCTCGGCAAGTCCGAAGCGCGTGGCCGTCGTGTCGGCAAGCCGGATCAAGCCCGCACCGTCGGTGGCAATCCAGAGATTGCCCTGCGCATCCTCGCAGAGGTCTTGGACCCAGAGGTTTTCAAGCGAAATGCCACCCACGTCGCTGATCGTGAGGAACCGCACACCGTCGAATCGAAACAGACCGGACGGCGTCCCCAGCCAAAGATAATGGTCCGATGTTTGGCGGATCGAAAGGATCGTGGCTTGGGGCAGTCCTTGCTGCACTTGCCATTTGCGGAGCAACGCTTGAGAGAGCGTTCGGTTGGGATCGAGCGCGTTGGCTTCGGCGATGAAAAGCACACCGACGATCAGCGACATCACGGGCGGAATCAGGGCCGACACACCGAGCGCCTTCGCACGCCGTAGGCGTCCTCGATCGCTTCGCGAAGGACCGATCGAACGGATGTACATGTTTTCGACCCGGCTGGCGTTTTCCGTTGTTCAACGGCGACTGTATGGTGCCATTATATACATCGTAAGTCGTTTCAGCACAAGGATCTTACGCTGTTCACTTGTTTTGTGACGGGGGTCCCTCCTAGGATGGAATTACTGGAGATCTCCAGTGCCGTTGAGTCGCCGCCGGGATTTTTCCGGAGGGCGATTTCCCCGATGGATCGACTGGGACAGGTGGCCCCGCGGAGCCCACCTTCGAGGGACCGGTGTCTCAAGTTACCGTCGTAAGTATGCAAGCACCGCCGAGGTCGGTTCACGATGCGCCGCAGTCGCAAACTCAATGTGGGAGGCCGAATTCCGCGCCAACCGAGTCCTCGCGCGCCGGCCAGGGATGTTTCAAGGCGTGCGCCGTTAAGTAAGCGCGCCCGCGGTGGTGAAGCCAACGTGCGGCTGCCTTTCGTACCCCCGGAAGACTGGCACGAACCCCGCGACGACGGCAAAGGCTATCGGATCGTGGAACAGACGCCCGGCGACGGCTATCAGCACGTGGTCACACCCGACGAGGTGCGCCGGCGTTTGGCCCAGCTTCCAGACGAGTTCCTACGCCCGCTCGAGCTGGTGCAATTCAGCCGTATGACGCGCAAGAAGCAGAGCTTTCCTTGCTACGGCATGCAATGGGGCTCGACGATCTATCTGTATCCGATCGAAGAGACCCTGATTGAAAGCTACAGCCAGCCCCCCAAGCCAGGCCAGGTGAACGAGGCCCGGATGTACGGCGGACGTTGGGTCCAGGAATCGCCTGAGACCTGGAACCTGATTTGGACCCCACCAGCGATCAAAGATTTCTATTTGAACAACATCCTGATCCACGAGTTGGGGCACCTTTTGGACGACCGCAATTCACGAGCGGTCGACCGCGAAGGCTTCGCCGAGTGGTTCGCCATCCGCTACGGTTACCGGCCCGCGCAGGACAGGGCTTCGGGGCGCCGCCCAGTGCGTCGCCGGCATGGCCGCCGCAAGTAGGTGAGGCGGACTTCCAGCCTGCCAGACGAGCTCGTAGCTGCTACGGCAGGTTGGAAACCAGCCCCACGAGGCTTGCATCGCGCGGGCATAAAAAAGTCCTAATTCGATTGGACGTTGGCCCCGATTGCCCACTATAATGTCTGCCGTTGGCCCATACACGAAACGGGCTTTCGCGAACCAACAGAGAAGGCAAAAGACATGAGGCGCATCATCTTGCGGCAGACCGGTTTGGCCTTGGCACTGGCAGGTGCGCTGGTCGGGCCGCTCGCGTATTCGTCAGGCGTCGCCGCCGCGATCGCACCCGAGCAGCAGCAACAGCTCGACGCGCTCAAAGCGGCGATCACCAAGTTTTCGGAGTTGGTCCGCGGTAAGAAGCTCGCCGAAGCGAAGCGTGTCGCGGAAGAGGCGGAGAAGCTGTTCGCGGAGCTGTCGTCGGCCGAACCCCAAAGCGAATTGGCGCCGCTGTTGGCCCCGCTCGAAAAGAAGTTGGCCGCCGTCCAGCGGCTTTTGTCGAAAGGAAGCGCGCCGGCTCGGCCGGCGAAAGGCAAACCGAAGAAGAACGCGAAAGAAGAAGATAAGCCGGCCGCCGACGGAGTGAGTTTCGTCAAAGGCGTGCTGCCAACGCTCGTCGCCCGCTGCTCGAACTGCCACATCCGCGACGCCAAGGGTGGGTTCAGCATGACCACCTTCGACGCGTTGATGAAGGGCTCGGACGCGGGCACCGTCTTCACGCCCGGCAAGGCCAGCGGGAGCCGCTTGATGGAAGTTCTTGAAACGGGCGACATGCCGCGCGGCGGCGGCCCCTTGAAGCCCGAAGAAATGCAGGCCATCGCCAAGTGGATCGACGCCGGCGCCAAGTTCGACGGCCCCACACCACAGACGCCGCTGGCCTCGCTCGTGACGCAGGCCAATCTGCCCACCCAGCCGGCGCTGGCGGTCAGCATGGCCTCGGGCAATGAAACGGTGCAATTCGTTCGCGACCTGGCGCCCACGATCGTCGCCACCTGTTCCGATTGCCACGGTGGCATGCGCCCGGCCGGTCGCTTGGATCTGACCACCTTCAGTAACCTGTTGAAAGGGGGCGATGGCGGGGCGATCATCGTGCCGGGCAAACCGGCCGAAAGCCTGTTGATCAAGAAGCTGCGTGGCACGGCCGGCGACCGCATGCCGTTGCGAAAGGAGCCGCTGGAAGAAGAACTGATCAAGAAATTCGAGGCCTGGATCGCCGATGGGGCCAAGTTCGATTGGCCTGATCCGGCCCAGTCGCTCGACATGGCAGTGCGGATCATGATCGCCTCGAAAATGTCGCACGACGAACTATCGGTCATGCGGACGGGGTTGGCCGAAAAGAATTGGCGACTGGCGATTCCGGAAAAGGCCGCCGATAAGGTCGAAAGCGAGACGTTCATTTTAGTTAGCGATCTCACGCCCTCCCGAATGGCCGAATTGGTCGAAACGGCCAAGGCCGAGCAAGTCAAGGTGGCCAAGCTGTTGCAAGCCCCTGACGACCAGCCATTCATGAAAGGGCGCCTGACGGTGTTCGCCTTCGGAAAGCACTTCGATTACACCGAGTTCGGCACGATGGTGGAGAAGCGCGAATTACCGACCGATTGGCGAGGGCATTGGCGATACAATATCGTTGACGCCTACGCCTGCGTGGTGGCTCCCAGCGGCGACAACGTGTCGACGGCCGTCTGGCTGGCCGAAGGTTTCGCCGGGGCCTATATCGAGTCCCAAGGAAAAATGCCCCGCTGGTTCGCCGAAGGAGCCGCCCGCGTCATCGCCAGTCGGGCCGAGCCGAAGGCCCCCACGGTTAAGCATTGGGAAGAAGGGCTCCGCACGGCAATTGGAAACGGTCGCGGGCCGGACGATTTTCTGAAGGCCGGCGACGTCGTCACCGGCGATAGCGCGCTGTTGAGTTACGGCTTCATGAAGGGCGTGATGAGCAAAATGCCCAAATTCCACGCCGTCTTGGCCGATTTGCGCGCCGGCGGCGAATTCGAAGCCTCGTTCCGCAGCCGCTTCGGCGCCGATCCCGCCACGCTCGCCGCCGCTTGGGCTCGGAGCGCCGCCTACAGCCGCAAGTAGCGACGGGACCATCGCGGAGGGCTGGAGGAAGCCACGATGAGCACGACCGCAACGCCGGTAACGTACGGTCGCGACGCGTCGATCGCCCGCTTCTCGGTCGCCGGTTACCAACGGATGATCGAGACGGGCATTCTAACTCCCGACGACAAAGTCGAGCTGCTTGAAAACTACGTAGTGCTGAAAATGCCGCGTAATCCTCCGCACGACGGCACGATCGACCTGATCAACGCGGCCTTGCCCCATCTGCTTCCGTCCGGCTGGCTACTGCGAGTCCAGCAGACGATAGTGCTTTCCGATAGCCAGCCGGAACCGGATTTTGCCGTGGTCCGCGGGACGCCGCGGAGTTTCTTGGCCCACCATCCCGGTGCCGCCGACGTGGGGCTGGTTGTCGAAGTCGCCGATTCGTCGCTGTTGCGCGATCAACGCGACAAAGCGCGGATCTATGCCCGCGGCCGAATCCCCAGCTACTGGATCGTCAATCTGCCTGAGGCGCGGATCGAGGTTTACACGCAACCGTCAGGCCCTGTCGACGCACCGGATTACGCCGCGCAGCAAACATATGGTTCGCACGACGATGTTCCGATCGTGCTCGATGGCAATACCGTCGGGAGTGTGCCGGCGGCTGATCTGTTGCCCTAACAACATTCGCCTCAACGGGTCACGCATTGCCAACGGCGCGTCCGTGGCAAGTCGCTACCTTGGCCTTCAATGTGGCCTTTCATTCCTCGCGCGACCAAATCGTCAACGTGCCATTGGCGCTGCCGGTCGCCACCCTGAACCACTGCAAGTAGCGATGGTTCAGGAGAAAACGCGACCGCATCGACAAGCGTCTTTCTTTGGCGAATGGACGAATTGAGTTCTCCTCGCGACGCGGGTCACTCTGACGATCGCGCTTGAGGAGGTTGCGGCGTCAAGAAGTGTGTCGCAACCCCCTGGTTTGCCGTGGATGGAGCACGCTTGGTCAATTCGAAGGACGAAGTTGCGACGCAAAAACGACGCTGAACCAAAAGAGACCGTCCGCCCCATCCCAGAAGCAGCGACGAACGATGCTGGCACCGCACGATCGTGATGGCGGAGAGGCGCGACGGTACGCGTCGCGCCGGCCATTTAGGGTGATCGCAGTTTTTGGTTGGCGATTGGCGAGCCCGCGCCGTCATGGTGCCGCCCAACTCGTCGCGGGCGTAACCTTCAAACGCTTCCCGCTGTCGGCCTTGCTGTTGCTGCACCGCAAGTAGGGCTATCGCCGATTCGTCGCCGCGAGGCGGCCATCGTTGGCATCAAGCCAAATGTCTCATTTTCGGCCGCGTGAAGTACAAACCGCGCTAGCGGCGGACCAGCGACTCGAGCGGCACGAGCTGATTGAGACTGCCGGAGCGGAACCCCTCCAGGTCGAGCGTGACGTACTTGAAGCCGAGCGAGCGAAATTGCTCGATGAGAGCTTCTCGCACCGCCGGCTCGGCCATTCGCGGCAGCTCGACGGCAGGGACCTCGATGCGGGCAAGGTCGCCCTTATGGTAGCGCACGCGCAACTCGCGGAGACCCATGCCACGAAGGAACTGCTCGGCGCGGTCGATCATCGCCAACCGCTGGGGCGTCACTTCTTCGCCATAGGCCACACGGCTGCTCAGGCAGGGGCTGGCCGGCTTGTCCCAGGTCGGCAATCCCCAATGAGCGGCCAGGCTGCGGACCTCGGCCTTGGTGAATTCGCATTCAATGAGGGGGCTGCGCACAGCGTGCTGGCGCGCGGCGTTCATGCCCGGACGGTAGTCGCCCTGGTCATCAAGGTTGGCCCCATTGGCGATCGCCGCCACTTCCAACTCGGGCGCCAACCCTTCAAGTCGCGTGTAAAGCTCAGTCTTGCAATGAAAGCAACGGTCGGTCGCATTGCGCCGATAGTCGGCGTTGGCGAATTCGTCGGTCGCGACCACCCGGTAGCGGATGCCAATCAGCTTGGCAAGTGATTCGGCCTCGGCCAGCTCGCCCTCGGCCAGGCTGTCGCTAACACCGGTTACCGCGACGGCTCGCCGACCCAGCGCCACTTGGGCCGCCTTGGCGACCACGGTGCTATCGACGCCGCCTGAAAAAGCTACGGCACAACTGCCGTACTCCGCCAGCAGCGCCAAGAGGCGGTCACGCTTAGCGGCCAATTCAGGGGTCAGATCAGGCATGTTCTAACGCAGCTAGCTTCCGTGGCTGGGCATAAGCGATGCCCTGGCTAAGGCTAATTATACCACGTTGAGCGCCCGAAAAGCCCCCGACGCTTTAGTCAAAGCTGGACCTTGAGCGGGTCACATGGAGCGGGCCACCTTGAGCGGGTCGTTGAGAAAAATCCTCCGCCGCAATGCCGTGGCAACGCGGTTTTCGAGAGCCCGCAGTACTAAAGTGGGCGCCTTGAGCCAAGGGTTGTGTGATCCGTTCGCTTGGTTCCGGAACAAGTTCCGGGCGGCGGCTATACACGCGGCCAAGGCCTGATTGGGCGCCCAGCGGACTTTCTTATCGGCTCCCCAAAAGTAGTCGTTGGCAGCACGAACATGGCAGAGGACAAGCAGATCCTATCAGCCACGGGCCCCCACGGCAAGTGGTACTATGCCGCCCCGGTGACACGAACCGACGTGGCGCACGGCCCCTTTTTCCCTTGCCCCACCGTGTACTCCACCGCCTGGCCTTCGCGCAGCTCTTCGAATGAAATCCCTTGGACCTCCGAATGGTGGAAGAACAAGTCGCCCCGTTCGCCTTCGATGAACCCGAACCCGCGATCCGAAACCAGCTTCTTGACTTTACCCTGTGGCATTTCCGCACTCCTGAAAACGACGCATTGTAGATCTTCACATGGGGAATGCAATGGCCGACGAAAACGCCAGGACCGCGACACTTGCCGCGCCTCAACGCGATCGGTACGCTGGCGGTTTACGATTTTCGACCGTCAATGGCGCCCTCCGTTCATGAGCGACCCTTATTTTCAATCGCTGTTCGCCGAACGAATCGGCGGTGTCAATTACGGCAAGGGCACCGCGATCTACAAGTTCGAAAAGATCAAGCGGGCTAAACGCAAGGCCCTGGCCGAACATCCCGAGCGGAAGCTGATCGACTTTGGAATCGGCGAGAACGACGAGCCGGCCGACGAAACGGTCCGCGCCGTGATGGCCGCCGAAATCCATAAGCCGGAAAACCGCGGCTACGCCGACAATGGCATCGCCGCCTTCAAAGAAGGCGCCGCGCGGCTGATGCAACGCCGATTCGGAGTGCAGATCGATCCTGTCAAGGAAATCAACCATTCGATCGGCTCGAAGCCCGCGCTGGCCATGATCCCGGCGACGTTGATCAATCCGGGCGACGTGACCTTGATGACGGTGCCCGGATACCCGGTCGCCGGTACGCATACTCAGTATTACGGAGGCGAGGTCTACCGTCTTCCGCTTTTGGCCGCCAACGATTTCTTCCCCGATTTGGAGTCGATCCCCGCCGAAATCGTTCGGCGGGCCAAGCTTCTGGTACTGAACTATCCGAACAGCCCCACGGGCCGCGTCGCCACGCGCGAGTTTTACCAGCGGGTGATTGATTTCGCCCACCGCCACCAGGTGGTGGTGGTGCAGGATGCGGCCCATATCCTGCTGACCTACGACGGCGAGCCGCTGAGCTTTCTCGCCGTGCCGGGGGCCAAGGAGGTGGGAGTCGAAGTCCATTCGCTCTCGAAGGGCTACCATATGATCGGTTGGCGGATGGGCTGGGTTTGCGGTCATGAGCGGCTGGTTCAAGCATTCGCCGATGTCAAGGACAACAGCGACTCGGGCCAATTCATCGCGATTCAAAAGGCGGCGACCGCCGCGCTCGACAACGACGCGATCCCACGTCGCGTCCGCGAGAAATACCACCGGCGGCTGGCCAAGCTTGTCGAGGTGCTCAGCCGCTGCGGTTTCGACTGCCGGATGCCGGGCGGGACCTATTTTCTTTACACCCGCGGCCCCAAGGGTCTGGCCGACGGCCAACAGTTCGCCACGGCCGAGGCGGCGAGCCAGTACCTGATCGCCGAGCAATCGATCTCGACGGTCCCCTGGGACGATACCGCCGCTTGGGACGACGCCGGCGGCTTCCTGCGCTTCAGCGTCACCTACGAAGCGGCCGATGAAAGAGCCGAAGACGCGCTGATGGCCGAGACCGAAGCCCGGCTAAAGCAGATCAAGATGATTTGGTGAGTGGCAGATACCTCTTGTCACTGGATTGTTATCAACACGCGCCCGTCAAGGGTCTTCGACCATGTGCCTTCGTGTTGGACGTGCGGCGAGTTGCCTTTGGGCAATCGTGGCCGCGGCCGGTTGTGGCGGCGGCGCGCCGCCTTCCGGCGGTTCATCGTATTCGGATCGCATTCAGCGGGCTGAACAAGAGCGGACGCCCGAAGCTCGCGCCCGCGAGCTGATCAAATTCGGCCAGGAACTACTCAAGGGCCAGGATACGGCACGCGCCGAGCAAACGTTCGAGCTGGCCGTTCGCGCCTGCGGCGAAGTTCGCGACGCCGCGGCTCGGGCAAAAGTCTATGCGCTGTTGGCCAGGGCACAAGCGAAGGCGTCGAACACTTCCGCGGCAAAAAGGGCGATTTCGCAAGCCATTCAGGCCGCCGATGAAGAGACCGACACCGAGGCCCGGGGCCACGCCCTCGCCGCGGTGGCCGGCGCTCAGCACGTTCTCGGCGAAACCGGCGAGGCCGCCGCGATGCTCTTGCAAGTCGAAAACTCGATTGACGTGGTCGACGACGCTGAAAGTCAGGTTCGCCTATTGACCGCGGTTGCCGACCGATACCACCGGATGAAGCGCGACGACGATTGCAAGCGGGCCGTCGCCGCGGCGCTCGACCGCTCAGGCAAGATCGCGCTGCCGCGGGCACGAGCCCGCGCTCTGGCAACGCTCGCCAAAGCGCTCGGTAGCATGGGCCAGGCGCCCCAGGCGGAATCGACGTTCCAGTTGGCGCTCGAAGCCGCCCGGCAAATCGAAGAGCCGTTGAGCCGGGTCTACGGCCTGGTCGAAGTCGCCGAGTCGCTCGACAAAGCGGGAAATCGAGCAAAGGCCCGCGAGATCGTGGCCGAGGCCGGCGAAGCGGTCGCCAAGATCGCCGAACCCGACATGCAGCAACAGGCCCGCCAACACGTCGACACCCAGGCGGCGAAATTGCCGGCGCCGTGAATGCCTTGGCACATGCCGCGATCGCCCGGCGGACGGCTTTTGCCGTAGCTGGCACGGCATCGCGTCGTGGCTCGAATTGCATTGCTCTTCGCGCTCGTTGCCGATTTTGGTATCAGACATCGCGGATTCTCTTTGGAGCGAAGCGATCCATCTGGAAACATGACCAAGGAGCAGTGGATGCACCCGCGCGCGGGGTTCGACAGGGCACTCGAATCGGAGAAGCCGAAGATTTCCTACGCCCAGAACGGCGAGGACATCCTGCTTGGCCGGGCCTTGGGAACGCAGCCGGGAGGATTCTACATTGACGTCGGCGCGAACGACCCGGTCGCCGGCTCGGTGACGAAAGCCTTTTACGATTGCGGCTGGAGCGGCATCAATATCGAGCCCTCCGGCGCGTTCAAAAACTTGGCGCGGATGCGGCCCCGCGACACGAACTTGCACGTCGCCCTTTCCGACCAGCAAGGCGAAATGACGTTTTACGAATTCCCCGAGTCAGATGGGCTGTCGACGCTGTCGGCGGAGGTTCGTTCCATCCATCGTCACCAGTGCATCGAGCGCGTCGTGCCGGTGTCGACACTGGCCGCGATCTGCGGTCGGTACGTCACCCGTGCCATCGACTTTCTGAAAATCGACGTCGAGGGGCACGAATACGAAGTCATTGCGGGCGGCGACTGGCGACGCTGGAGACCGCGGATTGTGATCGTCGAGTCACCGACGACCACCACGGGCGACGGTCCATACCAGAATTGGGAACCGTTGCTTTTGAAGGCGAATTACCGTTTCGCCGCTTTCGACGGCATCAATCGGTACTACGTCCGCGGCGAGGATGAGAACCTGCTTTGCCACTTCCGCTTGCCGCTCAACGTGCTCGACAACTACGTGCCGTACCAACACGTTCAAGAATTCGTGGGCCTCGGCCGGCTCGCCTTGTCAACGGCGCGGTGCGTTCAAACGCTGGTTGACATCGCCGGCTTCTGGTATCCGCGCCGTTTGGCCCGGCGCGCTTAGACGCCGCCAGGGGCGGCCGAGGGCCTGCAGCACGCGATAGGCCCGAAGTGCAAGCCTTCCCGCCATCCGTCGCGGGGCCGCGACGATTCGGCCGACGGCATAGACGGAATCGATCCATTCGCTCGTTGCCCGGCTCAACGGTCCCCAGAAGTCGACACGATCGATTTCGCCGTCTTCGTGAAATCGCTCGAGTAAGAGCAACCGTAGTAACTGCCCCGGGCTGTAATCGGCGAAGGCCGGATCGTAACCGACCTTCGCGGAAAAGTACGTCCGTTTGGCGCGAAAGCCGTATTCGAAGGCGATCTCGCGACCGGCGTGTTCCAGAAACGCGAGCCGCAGTTGGCCCCATTCGGCCAGTTGTCTCGCCTGCCGCTGATAGAGCTCGAACATGCCCGGCGTTCGCAGCACCGATGTGCCCGCTTGCCCCTTCCAGCTTCGATTTTCGACCGCGAAGCCGCGGCGCAAAGCCTGGTTCAATTGATCGCCGGCAAGGTGGTCGTAGACTTTCAACTCGAGGGGGCCGTCGTGGCGAGCGCGGTCGAGCGCCTTGTGCATTTGGCGGCGGTGCTTGCCGGACCAACCCGCCTGATACGATTCCCAATCGCCATCGAGATTGATTTCGCCAATGTGGTAGTGCGATTGGACGGCAAACGGCATTTCGGCGCGCGTCAAGGCCGCGCTGAAGGCCTGCCAGCGGGGCGTGGCTAAGGGAACGGGGGTCAGCCAGACGAGCGGCCAGGGGAGCCGATTGATGGCGTCGACCAAGGCATCGAGCGCCGCGGGAACGTCGGCCTGGGGATCGACCAGCAAATCGCCGCAAACGCACCACGGGTTCGATGGAATGCTGGCCATTTCGAAAAGGCGTTTGACGCGTCGACCGACCAGAGGTAAGGCGGCCACGAACTGGCCCCCTTCCTCGACAATCAGGCAACGGCAGGTTGCCTTTGGCGCGAACTCATCGAGCCATTGGGCCAAGAGCTCCGCCCGCGTCAACGGCGCGGCCGACTCCGCTCGATTCCAGAGATCGTCCCACGCGCCCGCCGCGGCGCGCAACTCGCCGACATGCTGGAACTGATGTACAGTCAACGATGGCGAGATCGTGGTCATGGCATCGACCAGACTTAGGGAACGCTGTGGGAGGGAAGCCGGCAGGAAAGCGCCCCGCGGAAGGGTAGCTTGCCGGATCGGGTTGGTCAAAAAGGGCAAAAAGGGCATATATCCAACCGATCTACCCGCAAAAAGGATTGGCTTGTAGACTGAGGGGGGACAAACCAGAAAACCTCGGCAGGGACCGGAATGAGCGACATTTTTCAATGGCTCTGGGAGCAAGTCACCTGGCTCAGGGGCCTGGCCAGGCCCGAGAGCTTGAAGGAGCTCGCCAACCTGGGCGGGGCGTGGTGGATCAGCTACTCGGTGCTGGCCGCGGTGATCTTCAGCGAGACCGGGCTACTCGTCGGTTTCTTCCTGCCGGGCGATTCGCTCTTGTTCGCCGCCGGTTTCCTTGCCAGCCAGGACGTGTTCAACATCGTTTGGCTGAACGCATTCCTGATGATTGCGGCCGTGTTGGGTGACGCCGTGAACTACTACCTGGGCCTGCAAATGGGTGAGCACGTCTTCGAGAAGGGACGGCTGCGGTTCGTGAAGCACGAGCACCTGTTGAAGGCCAGGGATTTCTACGAAAAGCACGGCGCCATGGCGATCATCCTGGCCCGTTTTGCCCCGCTGGTGCGGACCTTCACTCCCTTCGTCGCCGGCGTCGCGCGGATGAGCTACCGCAAATTCGTGGTCTACAACATCGCCGGCGGCGTGGGTTGGGTTTTGTCGATGTCGCTGGCCGGCTATTGGCTGGGCCAGATCGACATCGTGCGCCGGAACTTCGAAACTGCGGTCTTGCTCGTGGTGGCCGTGAGCTTGCTGCCGATCGTTATGGCGGCGATCCAGCACCGGCGCGAATCGATGCGGCAGAGGGCCTCCGCCAAGGCGTTGGCTGCGGCCGATAAGTAGTTCGCCGTGACGCGGATGGTCGTTGGCTACGTCTTTGCGCATCTTCGCCTGCGCCGAAACCACGTTGCGGCGTGGTTCAGCACTGAGGGGCCTTCAAGTTCGTGTGGGCCAAGGCCGCCCCAGGCCGCACGACAAGGGGAAGAGTAAGGCCGCTTGGCGTGTGCCTCTCCGGTCGGTATCCTGTCATGCGAGTTCCCACCCTCTGGATGGACCGTTTTGACCCCGCCTCGCGAAGATCCCGTACTGCACGGTGCCCGCCGCGAGGCGTTGGTCGTATTGGCCGTTTGGCTGACGGCGATGGCGTATACGGTCGGCTATTGCTACGCCTTCGGCTACGGCCGCGATCCCGAAACGCTCGCCTTCGTCTTCGGTTTTCCCGATTGGGTTTTCTGGGGCATCGTCACCCCTTGGACCATCTGCACGTTGTTTTCGGCCTGGTTCGCTTTCGCCTTCATGACCGACGATGACTTGGGTGCCGAGCAGGCCGAGGAAAGCCTTACCGTCGAGGAGCCGCCGCATGGCTGACCCCGCTTCGACGTCCGCCGGCATCGGCACGCTGATGGCGCTGTTGCTCTTCATCGCGGCCTCCGTCTGGCTCGGGACGGTGGCCCAACGCGTCGTCGAAAAAGGATCGTTTCTCAAAGGCTACTTTCTCGGCAATCGCGGCCTTGGGGCTTGGGCCTTGGCGCTGACGGCCACCGTGCAGAGCGGCGGCACGTTCATGGGTTTTCCCTCGTACGTCTATACATCGGGTTGGATCGTGGCGCTTTGGATTTCGGCATACATGGTCGTGCCGATCTCCGGTTTCGGCGTGCTGGGTAAGCGGTTCGCGCAGCTTTCACGACGCACCGGTGCGATCACCGTGCCCGACCTGTTGCGGGCGCGTTTCGCCAGCCCGGCCACTGGCCTGATGGCGTCGCTGCTGATCATGTTCTTCATGACGTTCATGATGGTGGCCCAATTCAAGGCCGGGGCGCTGGTGATGAAAATCTCCTGGCCCGGCTCCGGCGCGCTGGCCCTGGTCGAAGACGCGCATGGCGGCAACGACCGCTTCTACTACCTGGGACTGGCGATTTTCTCATTGACGGTCGTGGGCTACACGTTGATCGGAGGTTTTCTGGCCGCAGTCTGGACCGATCTGTTTCAGAGTGTGATGATGTTCGTCGGCGTGATGATCCTCTTGCCGCTTACGCTTATGGCCGCCGGAGGACTTGCCGCATCGAGTGAAAAGCTCCGGTACGAGGTAACCGTCAAGGCGATTTCCAAGGACGAACGTGCCGCACACCTGCCTGGCCGGGCGGCGGCCGAGGAGCGATTGCGCGAATTGGACGCGGTGCTGCGCCGCAGTGCCGAACGAACCAGTGCCGAACGAACCAGTGCCGAACGAACCAGTGCCGAACGAACCAGTGCCGAACGAACCAGTGCCGAACGAACCAGTGCCGAGCGAACCAGTGCCGAGCGAACCAGTGCCGAACGACAGACGGCGCCGCCCCCATCGACAAAGCAACTGTTGTTGGCCTCGAAGGCTGAATCGGCATCGTCCTGGTTCGATCCGATCACCGGCAAACCACTGCAACTCTTCGGCTACGAAGCACCGCTCGACATACCCGGTTCCGTGCAGCGACGCCTCTTGGTATTGACGCCCCCGGACGACGCCGGCTGGCAATCGGCCCTTTATTCCAATGGTCGGGTCCGCTCAGGTCTCTTTAGCCGGCCGGGCGAATTGAATTCCGGTCCGGGGCCGTTCGACTGGCAGCCGTTGGGGTTGGCGTTTTCGTTCTTCTTCGTCTGGGTTTTTTCAGGCATGGGGTCGCCTTCCGGCATGGTGCGGATCATGGCCTGCAAAGATACACGAACCATCCGACGTTCGATCTTCCTTTTGGCCTGTTACAACATGTGCATCTACCTGCCGCTGATCGTGATTTGCATCTGTGGCCGGACGCTGCTTCCCGACCTGGCGGTTTCTGACGAGATCATCCCGCGCTTGGCGCTACTCGGCACCGAAGGCATCTGGGGTGGATCGTTCATTGCCGGGCTGATCCTGGCGGCTCCTTTCGGCGCGGTGATGGCCACCGTGAGTTCTTATCTGGTCGTGATTGCCTCCGGCCTGGTCCACGATGTCTATCAGCGATTCATCAACCCCAATGCGAGCGAACGAACGGTCCGCCGACTCTCTCACGCGATGATGATCGTCATGGGTACGGTGGCGGTGGCCGCCAATTTGTATCCGCCCCTGTTCTTGCAAGCGCTCGTCGTCTTCAGTGGTACCTGTGGCGCGACGACGTTCGTCGCTCCGGCGTTGATGGTCGCCTTCTGGCGACGTGCAACGGCCGCCGGAACGATGGCAGCCATGGGTGTCGGTGTCGCCACGACGGTTTCTTTATACGCGGTTGGTTGGATGACGACGCATTCCTTCAAGCCATATGAACCGTGCGGCTTGCACCCCGTCGTTTGGGGGCTGGCGATCTCGCACCTGGCCGGCATTGTCGTCAGCTTGTGCACTTCGCCCCCACCGGCACCGTTGGTGTCGAAACTGTTCGACGCGCCGCCGGGCAATGCCTGAGGTTGAAATCCAGGCCGACCTTGTGCGACAATGACCACAAGCTTTGCCGGCTTCCGGCGAATACCTCCTCAAAGTCCCTCGAAAACTCATAAACGGGAGATGACGATGATTCTCAACCGACTTGGGCTGGCCCTGGTGATGGTGAGCTCCAGCTTTCTCTCCGCCGTGATGGCGGCCGAGGATGCCAAGCCCGTCGTGGCGGTCTTCAAGCTCAAAGGAGAACTGCACGAAACGCCCTCCGAGGCGGGCTTTTCACTTAGCATGCAGCATCCCTTGGCGCTCAAGGACCTGGTGGCGCGTCTGAAGAAGGCCCGCGACGACCGGGCAGTGAAGGCCGTGGTCATTACGGTCGATGGCATGGCGCTGGCCGTTCCCCAGGTCGAGGAGTTGCGGCAGGTCATGGCCGAGGTGCGTGCCGGAGGCAAGGAGATCTTTGCCTACGCCGACGGGCTTTCGATGCACGACTACGGGTTGCTCTCGGGCGCCACTCGGATATCGATCGTGCCGACCGGCGATCTCTGGTTGACCGGCATGTATGGCGAATCGCCCTACTTGCTCGGCTTGTTTCAGAAGCTGGGCGTCAAGCCCGACTTCTTGACCTGCGGCAAGTACAAAAGCGCCGCTGAGATGTTCATGCGCGAAGGACCCAGCCCGGAAGCCGAGGCGATGCAAAATTGGTTGATGGATGGGATCTTCGAGACGCAAATCAAGTTGATCGCCTCCGGACGGGGCGTCGATGAAAAAAAGGTCCGCGACTGGATCGACGGCGGGCCTTACACGGCCGCCAAAGCGAAAGAGGTTGGTCTGATCGACGCCGTCGAGCACCGTCAGGACTTCGAGGCCGCGATCCGCGAGCGATGCGGCGCCGACGCCAGGTTCAACGCCAAGTATGGCGAAAAGACCCAACCCAAACTCGACTTGTCCAGCCCGCTGGCCGCGCTCAGCCTTTGGGGCGAACTCTTAAGCGGACCGAAGAAGAAGGTCTACAAGGAGTCGGTGGCCATCGTCTACGTCGACGGGGCGATCGAGCTCGGTGAGCCTGAAGTCAGCCCGCTGGGTCTGGCGAGTGGCGGCACGGCCGCCAGCACTCCCATTCGCAAGGCGCTCGACAAGGTCGCGGCCGACGACACGATCAAGGCGGTTGTGCTTCGCGTCAATTCACCCGGCGGTTCGGCCACGGCAAGCGAAATCATCTTGGACGCCACCCGGCGGGTGAAGGCCAAGAAGCCGCTGGTCGTCTCGATGGGCGACGTGGCAGGAAGCGGCGGCTATTACGTGGCATGCGCTGCCGACACGATCTTCGCCGACGAGGCGACCGTCACCGGCTCGATCGGCGTGGTCGGTGGCAAACTGGCCACAGGCGGGGCCTGGCAGAAGCTCGGCATCACCTGGAAAAGCCACGAGCGCGGCGCTCATGCCTCGATCTTGAGCTCCGCCCAGCCATTCACCGCCGAACAGCGCAAACACATGCAGGCCTGGATGGACGAGATCTACGGTGTATTCAAAGGTCATGTCGTCGCCATCCGCGGCGACCGGCTGACCAAGCCGATTGACGAACTGGCGGGCGGGCGCGTCTACACCGGACGGCAAGCGCTCGAGTTGGGCCTGGTCGACAAGATCGGCACGCTCGACGACGCCGTCAAGTTCGCCGCGGTCGAGGCCAAGCTCGAAAAGTACGAGCTTCGCGTCGTGCCCGAACCGAAGAACTTCCTCGAGACTCTCTTGGAGCAGGCGACCGGCGAAACCGACGACGGACAAACCGTCTCGCTGGGGGCGCGGTCGCTAGTGAATCGTTCATCGCTCATCGACGCGGCCATGCCCTACATTGAAAAGCTCGATCCCCAGCGGCTGCGCGCCGTGATGGTCGCGCTAAAGCAACTGGAAACACTCGACAAGGAAGGCGTCGTGTTGATGATGCCGGAGCTGTTGATCAGCCATTGACGCAGCCAATGCTCGGCAATGCCCTCTCGTTGCGTAGTAACGAGAAGGCCGTAGAAAAACCGACAAAACGTGTTCTTTAGCGACAAGCCAGCGCTCTCGGCCGCCAGGCCGTGCCGCTTAAGACTTGTTCCTTCCTCCACGGCCGGACGGTGCTATGTTGAGTCGTGGAGCGAATGTCGATGGAGCACCAGGAGTTTTTGCCGCGGGCGGTCGCGCGGCTTCACGGCCGCCGCCGGAGAGGATTTGCCAAAGGCGTGCGGCAAGTGTCGGCGGCGCGCGCTGGCGCCTAGGAATTTCGCGCACCTTCCCGCCCGCGACGAGTTGGGCGGCACCATGACGGCGCGGGCTCGCCAATCGCCAACCAAAAACTGCGATAACCCTAAATGGCCGGCGCGACGCGTACCGTCGCGCCTCTCCGCCATCACGATCGTGCGGTGCCAACATTGTTCGTCGCTGCTTCTGGGATGGGGCGGACGGTCTCTTTTGGTTCAGCGTCGTTTTTGCGTCGCAACTTCGTCCTTCGAATTGACCAAGCGTGCTCCATTCACGGCAAACCAAGGGGTTGCGGCACGTTTCTTGACGCCGCCGAATTCCGAGCCGCCGTCGAAGAAACGATTGACCAACTGCCGACAACTCATGCCGAGAGCCTGGACAGCCTTATGACGCTGAATTTCCAGCGATTTGAAAATGTCTCATTGATGGCCGCGTGAAGTATAGTGCCTTTCGGTAGGTCGGCAATTGCAGGAATGGACGGTCGAAACGCGACTCGACCGGGGGGCTGACGCCGGGGCACCCGCGGAGCGGGTCGGCCCGCCTTGTTCGCGTCGTTCGATTTGTCGCACGGTTTACCGGGGGGCTAACGCCCCCCGCTCGCCACGCGCGAACCAATGTCGTGCTTTGCACAGGGTGCCGCCGATCAGTGCCACGAGGCCGATGCCGGGGAGCAAACCGGCACAAAGGCTGATCAGCCCGCCAACGATTGCCAGCGTGCTGCCGAGCCTTGTGGCGAACCAACCGCGCCGCAGCACTCGGTACACCAACAGCAGCACCAGGGCGGCGACCAAGGCCAGGGCCAATTGCCGGAACCGTTCGACCAGCTCACCGGAAACGGCGCGGGCGGTTAACTCGATTTCGCCACGCGGCGTGGCAAAACGGAAAACTCGCCCGCGCTCGGGCAAGGCGAAATCGAGACTCGCCAAACCGGATGTTGGCGATACGCCATGGGCAAATGCCTCTTCGAACCCAGCGGAATTGTCATTAAGCGAGTTGTTCCTCAATTCAACATCATTATCGGCCGGAAGCGGCTGTTGCGGCATCGCGGGTTGCCCACCACCTAGTCCTCCGCCGCCTGGTTGGCCTTGCTGCTGGCCGCCTTGTTTTGCGAGCTTCTGCTGGTACCGCGACACGCGGCCAAAGTCAGCGTCTTGCTTTGCGCCGAACTGTTTCTTGGACTCTTCCACCTGCGATTGCAATTCGGCTTTGGCCTTGCCCTGGGCGACTTCGGGGTTCGCCGGCTGCGCGGCCGTCTGCGTGGGGGCGGCGTCCTTCGCCGGCGTGTTGACTCCCACGACACCGCGAAATTGCTGCATCTGGCCGGGCTGCGCCTGCGGCTTGTCGTCCTGCCGGTTCAGGTTATTCTTGAGGAACCACTTATTGTTGAACTCCTGCGCTGTGTCCCCCTGGTGCGCTGTGTCCCCCTGGTTCGCCTGGGGTTGCTGTTGTGGTTGCGTCGTCGCGTCGAAATTCGCTCCCAGTTCGTTGACGACGTTTTTCGAGCGGCGTGTTTCCTGGCCTTCGTAGAGACGGTTCAAATTGCCACGATTGTCGGCCTCGCCCGCGACTTGTTCGAAGTCGCCCTGAGTCGTCGATTGGCTTTCAGCCTCTTTTAGCGTGCGCTCGGCGTTGGCCGCCTCCTGCTTGAATGCTTCATTGCCCGCCGCCTGCCCCGCGTTCGAACGCAGGTAGTCGTGAAGCTGCAATTCGATTTGCTTCAGGTTGTTGGTTGAGCGAGCTTTGGCGTACTCATTGTCGGAGCTCTTGGTCTGCGACAACCGTTGCAACAACTTCGAAGAATAGTTCAGGAAGCCCGCCGCCAGATCGGCCTCGTTGGCGACGCGCCCCAAGGAACCGCCGAAATCGAACCAGTCGTGTGTTTCCGGCAAGTACAGGCGCACCTGGCTCTGCTCGACATGGATATTCACGGTCCGGATCAAGGGGAAGTTGACGGTGGCCAGCTTACCCAGGGCCGCGAGCGTGCCTCCGTACTTGACGGCGACCTCGTAATCGAGGTCGCCGGCGGCCGTTTTTACCAACGGAATTCGGACGCGCGGCGCGCCACCCGAAATCGCAGTCGGTTTGACCGGTTCGCCGGCGACCAATGCCGTCCAAAGCACGGCGCCGGCGGGCAATTCCAACTCCAGGTACTGCTCAGTGGCGTTATCGAGCCGGTAAACCTGCGCCGCTCGATAAGTCCCCTGGCTGTCGAGCACAAGCCTGGTTTCGGCCAGCCCGATGCGCGCCCCGGCCGTTTCCACCGTCTGGCGGCCCCTTGTTGCGAATACCAGCTTCGGTGCCGCCGCCCCCGGATTGACCAGGTACACCTGAGTGAGGCGGCTTTCGAGCAAGTCGGCGACCCATTGAAACGACGCTTGCTGCCGGCCCAAGGTCTCGAGCCCCTCCTGGCTGACGATCGACACTTCGTCGCGCCCGGCGCTCTCGAGCGCGATATAACGGCGGTCCGTGCGACCGGTTTCAACGGTCGCCAGAGGCGCCTCGTACTCGTCGAGCGACAGGCCGCGATCGTGTTCGACCAGCACGCGCAACTGGTCCATCACGTCGTCTTGCAATTCGAGCTTCACGCGCACGTGGCCATCGGGGTCGCCGTCGACGGGCTCGATCGTCTTCTGCCTCAGCATGGGCACACTGATGCGTGCCTCGCGCATTTCGGCGGGGAGCAGGAACGAAACCTCGCGAACGCCCGCCTCGCGAATCGTGAAGTCGAGCAGGATCGTCCGTTCGACCGCCGCGCCGGTCACGCGCACATTGGTAATGGTCGTACAGGTCACGAGGGCTTGCCGTGGCCGAAGCGCTAAAGCTCCTGCGTAGTCGGGCGTTTCGTAGTGCAGCACCAGCCGCGACAGCTCCCGCTGCTCGGCCTTCAACCAGCCGAAGGCGGTGCTGACCAGCACGCTGCCACAGTTCATCAGATCGGCCGCTTCGACGTCGAAGGCCGGGTCGACCTGCACCACGATGTCGCCCTGCTGGCGTTCGACGTCGAGCACTTCGAGGTTCGGCAACGCCAAGCGCTCGACCGGCGCCGGCTCGCCGAGTACGCCGGCGAGCACGAGCGAAGTCTTTCCAAGTTGTCCTTCCGCCAGCCGAACGGTGACGACCGTCCGGTCTTCCTCGACGGTGCGTGTCCACTCGAATCGGCCGGGAGCCAAAACCTGGTCCAATTGCCAATCGGCAGGCACGACCAGCCGTACCTGGTGAACCGGCCGCGCTTGAACGTCGAGATGGATGCGCGTTTCCAGCGTGCGCTGGCGCGCGGCGATCTTGAGCACCGTTTCAACCGTGGCCGTCGTGCGCGGCGCCAAGCGCGCGGCCGCCAGTCGCACACTGAAGGGCGTGCCGGCGAACTGGTAGGCCTGGAACGGGACAACGCCCAGCGGGCTCTCGGCGGCGGCGCGCTCGGCCAGGCTTGCCGCGTCGGTGGGGAAGTCGGCCCGTTTGACGCCGCTGGTATCCGTGGTGCGCAAGTCGAGCCCTGGACTGCGGCGAATGGCCAACACGCCTGTATGCAACGCGGCCCCGTCGGCTGCTACGAATGGCGCCGCGAATGCCGCCAGGTCCGCCTCTCCGACCGCGCCGTGGCGCCCCAGGACCACCGTGACGCTCTCGGCGTCGCGCGCCGTGTTCAACAGGCCGATTTCCAGCGCCTGGCCCTCATCGGCCGGCTTGACCTCCCAACCGCGGACGTTGTTCCCCTCGACACGCTCCACGAGATAGTCGTTGGGAATCCGCAGCGAGAAGGCCTCGCGCGTCGTGCGAGGAAACTCCAGCGTCAACTGCCAGACGAGCCGCAAGCCGTCTTCCCGCACGTCCAGCAGCGCCGTCGAGCGGGCTGTCAGGTTGCGATCGACCTGGCCCTGGTCGACCTTCGCGCGCCATTGGATTTGCAAGGTACCGTCGAGCGTCAATGCGGTGCTGATCGTTTCGTCAGCGGCCTTCGTTTCGTGGCCGGGCCGGTCGAACACGCCCCCCAGGCGAACCTCAGTACCTGGCTGCGGCACTCGTAGTGCCAGCGACGTGGCGGGTGCCGCGGGAATGCGCCCGGTCGCCACGCGCCAACCGCCGCGCCGCTCCAGACGCAGGCGGACCGTCAAATCGAGCTGGTGTTTCCCTTTGCCTTGAACATCGAGCGTGATCAAGGCGCCGGCCACCGCCGCGGCCTGGGCCGCCTGGTGGGGATCGACGCGGACAACATGCAGCCGTGCGGGTTTGCCATCCAATTCGGCCTTGGCGAGCACGCCCCCCTCGACGGCCAACGGAATGGAGACATGTTCCTGAGTGAATACCTCAAGGTCAAGCCGGCCGTCGATCGTCAAGAACTCATCGCCGCTCAAGGTGGACTTGAAGGCACCTCCTGCAAGCGCATAGGGCGCGGGGGGCGGCCGGCTGGTGAGCGCCTGATCGGGGTGCGCCTGCTCCCAGAGTTCCCGGTACTTGTCGTAAGGGACCAGGATCTGGTCGATCGCGTCGAGATCGTCGGCGTTGTCGGGATCGTAGGGAACCAGGATCGCGTCGGGGGGCACCACCACGGGAGGCCCCGGCGGTTCGACCTGGATCACGACGGGCGGGTTCGGATTGGCTTCCTGCGCCTGTGCCGTCGCCAGCGACGACACGGTTATCGCCGCCAACAGGAGGGCCGAGACCGCAGGAGATTTCCCATGCGTGGTTTTGCCCAGCCAACGAACCATTGCCACGAGCAAGTACCACACTGCCAGCAAACCGGCTGCAAAAAACGCCTGATTGGCGAACAGAACGACTTCGACTGACGCGCTGACCAGCGCCACCAACGTGGCCGAGAGGGCGATTGCGATCAGGTACAGCGATTTGGTTCGAATGGAGCGGTTGGTTACGTACAAACCCCGCAGCAGGACCGCCAGCGCGAGGGCCCAGCCGAACGCGCCGCTGCGCCGCTCGGCCAGGCTGACGTTCAGCCGTACCGATTCGCCCAGGCTCTCGAACTTGACCGCCTCGCCCGAAGGTGCCAGATCGATCTTGAGACTGCGAACGCCTTCGAGCGCCCAGCCGCCTTTCGCTTGCGGCGGGGGGGCCGCTTCCGTGGCCACGGGTTTCTTTGGTTCGCCGCTCAGCGGATCGGCTTGTTCTTGAGGCGCCGCCGTCACTTTCTCGTCCATATCCGGTGCTGGTGCCGGGATAACGGCTGGCGCGGCATCGGCTGGCATCGCCCCGCCTCCGGGCATTTTTGCCGCGTCGGACTTTTTCATCGGTTTAAGATTCAGCTCAAGCCCCTCCGTGGCGGGTGCTTCCGGTTGATCTTCGTCCATGCGCATTGAATCGTCGAGCGCGGCAGGGGATTGCATTTGAACGCCTGCAGCCGAGGCTGGTTTCATGCCGGCCGCCGGTGCTGGTGCAGAAACTTCCGGACGCGGCAAGCCACCCGCGTTGTACTGAATCTCTGCATAGTTCTGCCTTCTTCCCGCTTCCCGCGCCATCTTGGTCGCTGGAGACATCAAGCCGTGCCCAATACCACCCGTCGCTTGCCACAGCCAGCGGGCGACCGTCAGCGCGGCCAGCTCGGGTGGTCGCACTTCGTCCGACATCACCGTGCCATCGCTGCGCACCACGCGGTAACCGGTGGGCAGGTGCAGATACCAAACCAAGTCGGCCACGGGAACCGTAGTCGCCGGCGTATCGCGATCGGCACGCAGCATCAGAACCGGTGCCGGCACATCGACCACACCGCTCAGGTCGATGGCCGAAACGGGCGTTTCGTAAACGATTTGCAGGTCGCGCACCGCGCCCTCAACGCCCGTGGGCAAGCCCACCAATAAGCTGCCTCCCTGACGCTGCGGCTTGGTCGGCTGTCCGTCGATCGCGGTCGACCAAAGTTGCGAGCCGGCCGGCAGCACGACTTCGACATACTGGGCTTTGCTGCGCAGGTGGAACCGGGCGGCCGTTTGACTCAACCCCTGGGCCGAAACCAAAGTGGCCAGCTCCGCGCGCTCGACGATCACGGGCTGCATGACATACTGCGACGGACGGGCCACGCGAATCGTCACGTCGCCGGCATCGCTGACGAAACCATACGCGCCCAGCAGCCTTCTGCCAGGCTGGTATTGCGCATCGACCAGCTCGCCCACATCGATCTTGCGCGGGCTGGTGAGCACCTCCACATCCAGGTCGGCGCTTCCTTCGACGGCCACCGTGCCCGACTGGTACTCGACACCCTCGGCTTTGACGACGGGCAACTGCAATTCGGCCTGTTCGTCGCCGGCCAAAGGCTGCTGGAAATCGACCGCGATCCGCACGGTCCCTAGGCGCGACTCGGTCAGTTGAACCGTCCAGCGCCGCAGGTCGCCTTCGGTTTGCGAGACGAATTCCTTGACCCCCACGCCGTCGAGCGCCGTGATCGAAAGTGCGGCGGGCGTCGACACGGGCAACGAAAGCGACAACGACCGTACTCCAGCCTCCGAAATCGCGTACACGACTTCGTAGTGGGCCGCGATTGCCGCGGGTTCGACCCGGACGAACGAATAAGTCTGCGCTGTGAGTCGCGCAAGGGTGCGCTCGACGGTCAACGCGGCCTGGTAGGGTTGGCTGTCGTAGTGGTAGGCCAGGTTCGTGGCCACGCCCGCCAGGCCGTACTTGGCCTTCTCTTGTTCCGCCAGGGGCGTCAACCCTTCGAGCGATTCCGGGCGCACCGTCATGTCGCCGCGAATGGCGACGGCGATGGCACCCACGTCGCGCGCCGCGTTCGTGGCGGCAAACACGGGAAACGTGGCGGCGAAACGCGACCACTCGCCAAGCCAACCCACCGGAGTGTGACGCGCGACGAAATGCACCGAATAGGTCGCACCCGGCCGCACCGCGGCGGGGAGACGCACGTGAATGCGGGCTCCCTCGTCGCCGCCGCCAAAACGATCGAACACCAGCGCCGAGCCATCCACGCCCGTCACGCTGTCGATCTGCCAGCCGGAGGGTACGGAAAAATCGAAGGAGAACAGCGGCTCGACGTCGGCCAGCAAGGCAAATCCGCCGTGGACTTCGTGACCTTCTTCGCTCACGATCAGCAACAGATTAGTGGTGGCGCGAACGCGCGGCGCGGGCTCGCTGACGACCGCCGAAAACGCATAGTCGCCCTGCGGCGCGTAAAATGCCGCGACCGGCCGGATCGTCGGCGCGCCCGGCTCGGCCTGGAATACGCTGGCCGGCAGGGCCTGCGTCAACGCCGCGGTGTCGATCGGCAACAAGCCGGTGGAAACGAGCGACGCGGCCTGCAAGCGATCTTCGACCAGCAAGCCGACCACGGCCACCTGGCCGACGACGTCGAGCGGCTCGAGCTTGGGCATCGTCCAGTTCTGCAAGCTGGCCGGCGTCCGCAGGGCCGAAATGGCGAGCACGACCGGTTCGGTCGTCGCCTCGCGCAAGCGCACGTCGAGGATTTTGCGGCCGCCCTCTTCGACCACCGCCCAGCGGGCCAGGTTCGGCGACGAAACACTGGTCGGTTCGAATCCATCGGGGACCACGAACCTTGCCTGATCGATCGCCTGGTGCAGCACCGCCAACGACACCGTCGCGTGTAGCCGTTCGTAGGCCAGCGTGACCTCGTCGACCAGCACGCTGCTGGCGACCACGAGCCGGTCCTGACGCTTGAGTCGGCTATTCAGGCTCATCACCACGGCCAGATCGCCGCGTGCCGCGAGCAACTCGAACCTCGTCAGCCGCTCGTCGCCGTCGACGACGCGACTGATGACAGCCGCACCGCTCTTGACTTCGACATCGCCTGGCACTGTGAGCATGGTCTTCGCCGCGGCGGGCGTCGGCAACCGAACACTCAACGTTTGTTGCGCGGCGGTGGTTTGCACCGCGGCGGTCATGTTCAGCATTAAGAGATGTCGTCCCTTGCCCGCCACGAACAACAGCAGTCGGCCGTCGTCGGCCCGGCCAATCGCGGCGGGTTGATCGTTGAGAGTGGCGCTCGCCAATCCGACGCCCGACAAATCCAAAGGCACCGTGTGCAAACCATCTTCCATGACTTCCACGGCCAGCACGCCGTTGAGCATGGCCCGCTCGGCAGCGACATCCACGGAGTACTCCGCAGACGTCACGGCCGCCGCGATGGGCGCGTTGGTCTCAGCGGACTTCTTCACCTGGGCCATCAAATCGGCATACTCGTCTCGCGACAGCAACACCCGGCGTGGCTGGCCTTCAAGCACGGCATGCAGGTCCTTGAACGGAATGAAAAGCTCGCGGACGTGCGATTCCGGCGGAGGGGGATCCTGGCCGCGCAGAGATTCGGTTGGATTTGAGAAAGCGATGAAGGCTGCGACGCATAGCGTGCCCAGAAGGCGATGCGCCTGAACATGGGGTTGGTTTCCAACCTGTCGTCGCCATCTACCGTGCATGGCAGGTTGGAAACCTACCCCAGGTGGCGAAAGTAGCAGGCATGCTTCGCCGCACCGTCGCTGGCCATTTGCAGAGGTCATGACTGGGGCCCTCGCTCCGGCTCGCCACCCGGGGGCTCGCTTGTACCGCCCATTGGCTCTTCAGGCGGCTCAGCGCCGGTGTCACCGGGGGGCTTTGTACCGCCATCCGGCTCTTGCGGCGGCGCGGCGCTGGTGTCACCGGGGGGCTTACGCCGGGGCACCTGCGTAGCGGGTCGGCTCGCCTTCGGCCACGGCTGCAGACGCACGATGGTCCAGGCGATCCAAACGATCAGCACGATCGCCACGGCCGCGACCAACGCGCCGTTGAGCAATGCCAGCACGAACATCGGCTGAAAGACGGCCAATAGCACGACAGTGATGGCCGCCACGGCGGCAGCAGTCGCGCGCATCTTGATTGGGGCGGGAGTTAACACCAGTCCGACCACCACCACCGCCGCCAGCGCGAAAAAGTGCAGCCAGTTCTCATTTACCGTCTTCAATTCGATCGCGCCGTCAGGGGGCGGCACAGGACGCAATGTCGAAAACACAAGCCGCTGGCCATCGGTCGGAAAACTCACGAGGGGATCGGCTGCCATATCGATCCCTTGCGTGACCTGGCGAACCAACTCGGCATCATTCCATTTGGGAGCCGGTTTCCAATCGAACGGACCGTTCGATTGCCACACATATTCGTCGGTCCACGGCCCCGTCGCGCCCACGCAGACCAGCTCCGAGGGGAAGTAAGCGCTGAGGTAAACTTGCTGAACCGCCGGGTTCGATGGGAACACTGGAAAATCGAGCCGCTTCTGTTCCGAGGAGACCGTGTAGCGGATTTCGAGCACGAAGGGAGCGTCGGGATTCTGCCCGACCAAGGGCACGTAAAAAACATCCTGGGAGCCCCGTTCGAGCGCCACCCGGCGGCCGTTGATCTTCAAGGGTTCGGTATCGAACTCGACTTTAGCCGGCAATTGCACGGCGAGCCGCTGCTCGGCACTGCGCAGCCGGTACAAGGCCTGAACCGAAATCTGGTCGCCCCGCGTGACCACCATTCGCAACACGGACCGCTCGATGCTGGTTCCCTTGATTTCCTCCAATTGGTAGCGCGTGGCGGTCGCTGCAAGTGTCCAGTCGTCGTGGAACTCGAACGCGCGCGCGGCTTCTTCGATCGAGGCGCCGGGCATCAGGTCTTGGGCCGGATCGATCGGGCGCAGCCCTTGCGGTTCGCCCGATTCACGCACGTCGATCGTTTCGCTTTTCGTCAGCACCACCTGGCCCCAGGCGCGGTCGACCTCGCGCGGCCGAAGTCGCGGGACTTTCAGCTCCAGGCTCTTGCCGACGTCCAGTTCCTTGATCTCTTCTTCCCACGCCAGCTCAATCACGACTTCGCCGATGAACTCGGTTTCGCCCGTCAGGTTCCAGGCCACTTCGTCGGCGGCCACATCGGGTGGCGGCGGATCGACGACCTTTTCGCGCACACCAGCCGTGTCGTTGCGCAAGTGGCCCGCCAGGTCGGCGGGAACATCGATGCGAACCGATTTGACGCCGCTGTAACGGATGTCGTAGTAGAAGGTCGCCGAGAATTCGACGACCCCCGGCTCGACCCGCGCCACGAGCAATTGGCGGACGGTTACCTGCGGCTTGCGGCGCTCGGCCGACAGCGTGAGCGACGTCGCCTCGTCGGTGAAGGCAAAGGCCAATACGGGCCGCGGGCCCGGTGCCGGTTGCTCGCGGGCCGGTTCGATGCCAGCCAGTGCCTCCTGAAACGATATCGCCCGCAGACCGGTGATTTCTCCGGCGTTGATCCTCAGGCTCTCGGGCGCGTGGATCAAAACACGGCCGGTGCTGCGCGCCACCGTCGCGGCGGCCGGCCGCGGGAGCGGCAGTTCGAGCGCGGCGGCTTTGCCAGTCGGGCTCTGCAGGTCGGGCTCGGTGAGGCGCCGTTCGAGCTCGATGGCCAGCGCCACGCGTCCGAACGCCTTACGACTGAGATTGACGATCAGCTTTGGCGCGTCGTCCCCTTCGACATGGTACGAATCGACTTCGGCGGGCTGGCCCGCGGCGGCCGCACGCCCGCGCGCGTATCGCACGCTATACCCAGCCGGCAGGTCCCATTCAAGACGAAAGGCACCTGCTCTCTCGACGGTGTAGATGGCCAGTACGTCGACGGTAAGCACGTCGGGTGTAAGGGTCGCCTCGACCAGGGTGTCGACCGTGATGCGGGGCTGCACCTTCTCGACCTGCAAGCCCAGGTCGAAGGGGACCGTCGCATAGCGATACGAGAACGCCCAGGGGACGTTCGCCAACTCAGCCGGCAGTTCCGCGGCGTCGACTTGCAGCAAGCCCGTGCGGCGCGCGACCTCGGCCCGCAAACCCTCGGCCACTAGCACGACGAGCAGTCCTTGCTGCCTTCCCACTCCCATCGCCTGGATCACGGGCACCGCCAGATTCTGTTGGGCCGCGTCCGGAGTGAATTCTTCGAGTTCCACGTTGACCGTCTGTTTGCCTTTGGCCGGTTCGAACAGTTGGACCGTCACCTCTTGTAAACCGTCGTCGGCTTCCTCGACGGACCATTGCCGCACATTGGCATCGGTGACGTTGACCACTTTCTGACCGGCTGACACACGGAACACGAGTTGAGCCAGTTGGGCGCGGCTGATTTCGTAATCGAGCCGCACCTGGGTGCGCGTGACACCTTCGTCGACGCGCACTTGCTCCTGCACCTGCACGCTCGCCAAAGCGTCCAGACCGGTCGCGCCTTCGGCTTTGGGGGTCCAGTCAATTCGTACCTGCGGCGCGGCGCCGACGTAAGCCAGCACGACGGTTTCGGCCGGCGCTGGATCGTCGCCGTCGGGTTTGTCAGCAGGAACTTCGGTCGCGGCAATCAGCGGCTGGATGTTCACTTTCACGCCGGCTTCCGGCAGGCGCAACCGCCAGCGGCTGACGGGCGCTTGGGGCGTATCGAACGCCACGCTGTTTTGCCCAGGCGCTTTGATAATTGCTTTGGCGTAGTCGAGCGCCAGATCGAAGTTGACCGCTTCCGTCGTTTTGTTCTCGTAGAGTAGTTGGTACCCGGTCGCCGGATCGAACACCACGCGCGCCGGTTGATCGGCAATCTTGGCTGAAGTCACCGCCGCGTCGCCGAGTCCCAAGGCGATGCGGTGCCAGCCCTTGGTGAGGACTTCGATCTTGACCACCGCTTGCACTCGCACCACGTCGCGGGAAACGACCGCTTCGTTCTCGACTTCCGTAATGAGCGCCGGCACCGGGGGACGTTCGGGCGCAGGCGGGGTGGTGCGGTCGCGCGCGGCTTTCCATAATTGCTGAAATTCCGCATAGGGCAGAAACACGCCGCGCCCCTCGCGCTCGAACACCTCGCGCAGCTTCGTGTACGGAATGTAGATCGTTTTTTCTTTGATCGGCGCCTGTTTAGCGGGTTCCTGTTCGGCGGAATCCTGCGCGGCGGGTTCCGCGTTTGGTTCGGGGTCGACCTTGGGTTCGGCAACCGGCGGTTCTTCCGGTTCTTGAGCGAGCATGCCCGCACACGAGCCGATGACGATCGACCAAACGACCAACGACGATCCCCAACGGCGGTAGTTCATGAGGGCGCCTGTTCAATTCCTGGAAGAAGTTCAGTTGCGACGTGGGGGCCGGGCTGCTCGTGCGGGTGCGGGTGCGTGCGATCGACCCCATCTATACATAGGCCATAACCGGCCGGTGGTTGCAAGCCCTTGTCTGTAACGAGTTTGTATCCGCCCGGCGAGCGGTTTTGCCACGGCCGACCCTCCACGCGTAGCGTTGGAGAAGACCGCGGGGTACTGATGAATTCGCGGCAAATCGCTTGGGACAGTAGTTTCGACGGGAACTCACTGATCGTATAGACGTTCGAGGTGGCCGTTTTGTTCCGCCATGGCTTCGAGTACAACAGCCTTTTCGTTCGAAACGTAGCCTCCGCCCCCAAGGTCATTTCCGATGTCCCAGGCCCTGCGAGCACGCCTTTTCGATGAGCTCGATGCGATCGTGCTGATCGACCCGCACACCCACATCAATCCGCACGCGCCGGCCGCGACGACGCTGGCCGACGTGCTCGGCTACCACTATTACACCGAGCTGGCCCATTCGGCCGGCATGCCCAAGGCGCGGATCGAAGAACCGGGGTTGGACCCTAAGGAAAAAGTGGGGCGATTGGTCGACGCGCTGGCACCGATCGAGAACACGATTCAGTATAGTTGGTTGATCGAAATGGCCCAGAAGTTGTTTGGCTTCGCCGACGACCGCCTCACGGCCGAAAATTGGGAAGCGCTCTACGATGCCGCGGCCGAAAAAATGCGCCAGCCCGATTGGCCGGACCAGGTGCTCGCCCAGAGCAAGCTGGAAGCCGTGTTTCTCACAAACGACTTTGACGACCCATTGACGGGCTTTGATACGCGGCGCTACGTTCCCTGCCTGCGCACCGACGACCTGGTGTTTCATCTCGGCAAGCCGACAGTCCGCGAGCGACTCGAGCGGGCCACGGGCATTTCCGTCGGCAGTGGCGCGCGCGTGTGCGTGGCCATCGGCAAATTGTTCGAGCACTTCAAATCGCGAGGAGCGCGGGCGTGCGCCATTTCGTTGCCACCCGACTTCGCTCCGGCGCCCGTCGAACGCGCCGCGGCAGAGGCTGCGCTTTCGTCGGTCTTCATGGCCGGCGCCGAGGCGCCCAGCGAGCAGCGGCGCGCGGCGGCGAACTTCGTCTTCTGGACGCTGGCCGAGCATTGCCGAGAGTTCCGGCTCCCGTTCGATTTGATGATCGGCGTCAACCGCTCGGTTTACGCCGACGGCGTGCACCAAGGGCAGGATCTCTACGACAGCCGGGTATCGCTGATCCAGTACCGCGAATTGTTCAACGCGTTTCCGCAAGTCGTTTTTCCAATCTCAGTATTGGCAAGTGTCACGAACCAGGAATTGACGAGTTTCAGTTGGGTATTCCCCAACGTCGTGACACACGGGCATTGGTGGTACTCGAACACGCCGACGTTCATCGAGCACGACGCCGCGGCGCGGCTCGAAGCGGTGCCGCGCACCAAACAGATCGGCTACTACAGCGATATGTACAAGCTCGAATTCGCCCTGCCTAAGTTTGCGATGTACAAGCGGATCTTGGCGAAGATTCTCGCCGAGCGGTTCGTGGTCGACCGCGGCTGGAGCGAAGAACGGGCCGTGGCCCTGGGCCATGCGGTGTTACGCGAGAATGTGGAGCGAGTTTTCTTTAGTAGGTAAGTTAGTTGGTTTTGTCGTTTTTTTGCCACGTTGCCGCTGCGCAAGAAGATCGCCCAGGCGTAAGCATGTCGTCCGGTTTTTAATGGTTTTCCCGCCTTTTTGTGACTTTCCGAAACCCTTCGCTTGTAACTTCCGGTGCGCTCTGACACACTAAATGGCGGCTGAGGCAGCCGCGTTTTTCGCCGCCTTCAGAGAACAGCCGCCAGGGAACAGCCGCCAGGGAACAGCGGATGAGCGGAAACGGTTACGCCGTGATCGGCGGCTTTCTCGAACTGTTGCGATTCGGCGCAGCGAGCATTGCCGTCGTTTTGGGATTGCGCACGCTCTGTTTTTCGTCAAGCGCCTCGCAGAGCCGGTTGGAGAACCGCTCGTACTTATCGGCGCTTTTGGCCTATCTCTTGCTCGGGCTGGCCCTGGCGTCGTGGATCGTGTTGTACCTGTTGCTCGACAGTTTCGTGCCCGAATCGCCGGGCGCGATGTGCATCTACGGCGTCACGCGCATTGGCGACGGCAGCCCCGGATTGACCGGCTGGCTTCCGACCCTGATCGCCGCCGTGCAAGTCATGAAGCCCGTTCAGGTATTCGTGGCAGGGGCGGTCGTCGTGCTTTACTGGCTCTACCGGCGAGCGGGCACCCCAAGCTTGCGCCCACGTTTCGTCACAGCCCTGTTATTGCTCGGGATATTGTCGTTGGGCGACGTGGTGGCGGAGACGACCTACCTGCTCGTTCCCAAACGCGACGTGGCAATCAACACGGGTTGCTGCAGTCCGGCGGCCGCCGAAGCTCACACGACGCAGCCAGTCGGCACCGCCGATGCGCATTGGCTGCCGCCGGTCTACTTCGCTTGCCATCTGCTGATGGTCGGCCTGTTATGGTCCGGCGGACGATCCACCGAAATGTCGGCAGCGGCGCCGTGGCTGATCGTCGCATTGGCCGCTTCCGCGGTGACCCTGTACGTGGCCGCGCGGTTTCTCGTCGACATCGCCGCACCCGTGTTGCTACACCTGCCATACCACCATTGCTTGTACGACCTGGTCGGCACAGTGAAGGAAAGCGCCGTGGCGATCGGGCTTTTGTTGTGGGGTACGTTTTGCGTCGGTTGGGCGTGCGTGGCCGGCTGGTGCGGCAGGTCGCCCGACACGCAGGCGTTTCTTGCGCCGGAAATCCAACGTTTTTGGACTTGGGCGTGGATGGGGTATCTCGGTTCGTCGGCCATGTTCGCGGTGGACCTATGGCTGGCGTAACGCGTCAACGCTTCTGGCTGACCCTCATCCTGGGCGGATTGACGGTCGTGGGGCTACCGATCCTCGGCACCTGGTGCCGGCGCCATCGGTTACCCAGGTGTGATCTCGACGGAGCCCCGATCGAACCGATCTACGCTGTTCAGATCGTCGACGCGGGGGGGGTGAAGCATGAATTCTGCTGCATTCTCTGCGCCGAATTCTGGCTGAAACAGCAGACCGCCGCTTCGCGCGAGGTGCGCGTTACCGACGAAGTGAGTGGCCAGCCGATTACCGCCGACGATGCTTACTTTGTCCGCAGCGCGACGTTCACGAACCAGGCGACCGGCAACCGCGTACACACATTCCAGGAGCGCCGCGACGCCGAGCAGCACGCCCACGACCATTTCGGACACCTGCTGGAGGGTCCGGAGAGACCGTTTTCAACGGATTTGCCGGCGGAACCCCTCCCTTCAGCACGGCGGGCGTTGAGGTCGATGCGAATGTAGTTTGCCCACTTGGTTTGCGACGTGGCGGGTGCCAACGCACCGTGGATGCCGAGCGACCGAAATTCTCTCAGACTTCGTGCCGCGCGGTATAACATAATGATGACACAGGCTGAACGAATGCACTCCGGATGCGACGCACCCGAGGTCCGCCGCACCGTGCGCCTGACCTTCGACGGAGATGAAATCTTTGGTTTTGAAGGCCAAACGCTCGCCGCTGCGCTCCTGGCCGCTGGGCGGCGGGCATGGCGATTCACTTCCCGGCGCGGAGAGCCCCGCGGCATTTTTTGCGGCATGGGCATTTGCTTAGATTGCCTTGTCGAGGTCGACGGCCGTCCCAACGTGCGTGCGTGCCTGACCCCGGTGGCCGAGGGAATGCGCGTTGCAACCCAGCGCGGGGCCGGTTCGTGGGGGGCGCCGGCGTGATCCGTCATCGCCTTGTCATCGTGGGTGCCGGCCCGGCGGGTATGGCGGCCGCCATCGCCGCGGCCGACGCGGGGCTGGAGCCGGTGCTGATCGACGAAAACCCTCGCATTGGCGGACAGATTTATCGTCAGCCTCCCGCCACGCTGATATCGAAAGAGACCGAGCCGACCAACCGCGCAGCGCGGCGAGGGGCCGAGCTGCTCCGTCGGTTTCAGGTCCAGTCGAGTCGAATGACGGTTCTCACCAACACCCGGGTCTGGACGATTTTCGGACACCGGCAGTTGGGCGTCCAGGGAAACCAGGGTCGGGAAACAATCGAGGCGGAGCAGTTGATTCTGGCACCGGGCGCTTACGAGTATGTTCCTCCCTTTCCGGGCTGGACCTTGCCGGGCGTCATGACACCCGGCGGCGCACAGCAGATGGTCAAGACGATGGGGGTTTGCCCCGGCAAGCGAGTGCTGATCGCGGGCACGGGCCCATTCTTGTTGGTCGTCGCCGAACAATTACAAAAAGCGGGCATGGAAGTGGTTGGTGTGGTCGAAGCGATCACGACCGCCGAAGCGATCCGAGCCTTCCCTCGCTTGCTGGAACACCCGACACTGCTTGGCGAAGGGCTGGGTTATCTCAACCGGCTCCGCCGGGCGCGCGTGCCGATAAACCGAGGAGAAGTGGTCGTCGAGGCCCGCGGCGACGCGGAGGTTCGTGAAGTGGTGGTGGCCAAATGCGATCCGCAATGGCGTGGCGACCCTTCCGGCCAACGCACTTTCGTAGTCGACACGCTAGCGATCGCCTATGGGTTTGTGCCTCGCGCCCAGTTACCGCAATTGGCTGGCTGCCGGATGCGGTTCGTGAACGAGTTGGGTGGCTGGATTCCCGAGACTGACGGAAACCAACAGACAAGTGTGCCAGGTGTTTGGGTCGCGGGGGACGGGGGCGGCGTCGCCGGAGCGCTGGTGGCTGAGGACGAAGGCACTTTGGCCGGGCTGGCAGCGAGCCATCAACTGGGCGCGCTCGATTCGGCGACGTTCGAGCGGGCCCAAAGGCCGGTGGTCCGCCGCTTGCATCGCTTACGCCGTTTTCGCGCCGTTCTCGACCAACTTTCACGGATCAGGCCGGGGCTGACGACGATACCGACTCCCGACACGATCGTCTGCCGCTGCGAGGAGCTCACTCAGGCCGAAGTCGAGACCGGAATCGATTTCGGCGGGACGGACCTTCGCACTCTGAAGGTCATGACGCGGCTGGGCATGGGAGCTTGCCAGGGTTGCATGTGTTGGCCGGCCGCCGCGCGTTGGATCGCCGCGCGCTCTGGAAAGTCGATCGAGGAAATCGGACCACTGAGCGTGCGGCCGCCGCTCGGTCCGCTTTCCGTCGGCGATTTGGCGCGACAGGAGGGAATTTCTGATAGAACTCCAGCGGTCTCCTTGGGGTCTTCGGAGGGGGCGCCCACATGAGCCGACTCCCCGATTGCATCGTGGTCGGTGGCGGCGTGATCGGCTGCGCGGTGACCTACGAATTGGCCAAACGGTCGATCCCGGTGCTGCTGGTCGATCAGAGCTTGCCTGGCAGGGCGACCTCGGCCTCCGCCGGCGGCCTGTGGCCGATTGGCGAGGCCGTTGGGTTGGGCTGCGGCGTGATCTTTCATGCCTCCAACGCCAGTAGCGGCTCGTCGGCCAACGGTCAGGTTCATGGCCCCGACGCCTTGCCCGCCGTCTTCCGCGATTTTCTCGTTCGGAGCAATGCTTGTTTTCCGGAGCTGGCCGCCGAATTGCAGGCGCTGTCGAGTATTGACATTGAATATGCTCCGGGCGCGGGTCTGATTTTCGTGATCGAAGCCGAGTCGCAAAGGGCCTTCGTCGAGCACGTCACTCGCTCGCTGCCCCCCAGCGTCGATTATGAGGTGCTCTCGCCCGAGGCCGTCGCCAGGCTAGAGCCCAATCTGAGCCGCGACATCGTCGGCGGGGTCCTGTTATCCGGAGAACACCAGGTGAACCCGATGTTGCTGGCCGAGGCCTTTAAACGAGCGGCCATCAAGTTGGGGGCCCGGTTTCGGCCGCACCTCGCCGTAACCGGCATTCGCCGGCAGGGCGACCGTGTCGTGGGCGTCGAGGCGGGCGACGAATTCCTGCCCGGCGGCGCCGTCGTTAACGCGGCGGGCGCTTGGGCGGCGAAGCTGGCCGCGACGGCGGGCATGGAGCTGCCCGTGTTTCCCGTGCGGGGGCAGATCGTGCTCACCGAGACCATGCCGCAAACGTTGAACGCCTGTCTGAGCACGTCATCGTGTTACCTGCTCCAAAAGGCGCACGGCGAAGTGCTGATCGGAAGCACCACGGAGCACTGCGGTTTCGACGTAGGGGTCACGCCGGAGGGCATCCACTCGCTGTGCCGCGGGGCGGTCCGAACGCTGCCGATCTTGAGTCGCGTGGGCATCAAGCGTGTTTGGTCCGGCTTGCGCCCTGGAACGTCCGACGAACTGCCGATCTTGGGACCGGCCGGCGGACTGGACGGCTATTTCAATGCCACGGGCGGTTTTCGCACGGGCATCGTCGCGTCGCCCTTGACGGGTCGGGTCGTGGCCGAATGGGTCAGCGGCGAGAGCCCGTGTTGCGATCGCGAGGCGTTTCTGGCGGATCGGTTCGGCCCGCAGTTTACCGGTACACGCGATACTGGGTCACAGGATACTGGCACACAGGGCCGCAACGCGGCAACGTCACACAACGCGGCCACTTGAAGCAAATAGAATCGCACCGATCGTGTTAGCCGTTCGTGCCAACAGGTGACGCTTCTCGCATACGGAGCTATGACGACTGCGCAGCGCGTCCAAAAATCCTTCGTTTCGTCTTTGTCGTGCGCCGTGAGCCGTGCCAGAACATTGTCCCCTTCGCCGAAGCATACCGCCTCGCGCAAAGCGTTCTCTGGGTCCGCGACGCCGAGGTGATTCAGGAAGAACCCGAGCAGCTCACGGCCGACCTCGATGAAGGGAAGGCGTTGGGACGCTTCGCAAGTTGAGGCCACGGCGGTTGAGAGCCAACCGCGGTGCGGACAGCCATGCGCAAATCGTTACCAGCAAGAAGGTTGGCGACGAGCGATTTCGAGGGAGCGGGCGCCTGGTTCTGTGTGACCGGCTCGCCAAGGAATTTGTTCGAACCCAGTTGCTGGTCGCCAGGCGCCGTGCCGGCGGCGGGCGTTGGCCCTTGCCTTGATGCGGCGACAAGAGGAGAATTCGGTTCGGCTGTCGATGAGTGAATGGTAAACGAGAATCCAGAGTGCGTACATCGTCGAATCGTGGTCCGAGATCCGAAAGCGTCCTGCTGGCGATGATTATCGCCACATCGCTGACAGCGGCGCTGCTGGTGGCCGTCGATTCGTTCGGCGGCGCGGCGGAACGGCGGAGCAGCCAGCAGTTCCAGGTCTTGGTGGGTGGACTTGGCATGGGAAGCCATACGGATCTCTCGCGATGCCCTTGGCTGTTCGACGCGAGGCTGACCGCAGATCATCATCCAGCGCTAGGGTCCACGTCGAACGACACGGACGGCTGCATCTGGCACGCGATGTCGATTTTTCCCACTCCTTTTCACACTCCGCGGTCTGATCCTGCGGAGTGACCGCGCATGGTTTGGCTCGAAATCGGCCGCACCGGCCTGACGTCGATGTTGTTGCACCCCTGGCGCAGCGTCGCCACCACGGCTTGCGTCGTCGCGGTGCTGACTCCCTACCTGGTCGGGTTGGGCATCTCCGGCGGGCTTTCACGGCAGTCCGAAGAATCTCTGCGTTTCGGAGCCGACCTGTACGTGACCGGGCGCCAATTCGGCCGCGGCGTTCCCATACCGCTCGACGCCGTGGAAAAGATCGCTGCGATTCCTGGTGTCACCGAAGTCGAACCACGAATCGTCGGTCCGATGGTGTTGGGCCTCGATCGGCACAGCGCCGTGGTCGTGGGCGTCTCGCCGGAAAAACTGGGGGACGCGTCGGAATGTATCGAGGGCCGTCTTTTTCGCGAGGGGGGCGTCAACGAATTGGTCGTCGGCAGCGCACTGGCGGGGCGGCTCAAGCTTAAGGTCGGCTCTCCATTGCCCCCCTTCTATCGTAATCGAAGCGGGGAACGCGTCTCGCACGTCGTCGGCATCTTCACGCCCGATGCGCCGCTCTGGCAGGCCAACTTGATTTTCACCTCCTTCGAAACGGCGGCCACGCTCTTCGACCAGCAAGACCTGGCCACCGAAGTGCTGGTCTATTGTCGCGCGGGGGAGCGCGAGCAAGTGGCAAGTTCGATCCGGCGGCACATCGAATGGACCGACGGCGGCGGCCGATCGAAGTTGGGTGTCCGAGTGGCCGGGCGGGACGATTTCGAGGCGCTATGGTCGAGCGCGTCAGCCCATCGCGACGGTGTGTTCCATTTGCACTGCGTTTTGGCCTGCTGCGTGGCCGTCCTGGCGGTGTTCGTTACCAGCGGTTTCGGATCCTCCGAAAGGCGGCGGGAAGTCGGCATCTTGAAGGCCATCGGCTGGCAAACCGACGAAATCCTGATTCGAGGCACCGTCGAAAGCCTGCTCCTGACGCTGGCCGGCGCCTCGCTGACCATGCTCCTGGTCTGGACGTGGCTGCGCGGCTTCAATGGTTATGGCATCGCGGGGTTGTTCCTGCCCGGTCTCGACGTGCGACCCGGAGTCCAGGTTCCGTTTCGGCTCGTGCCAGTGCCCGTTCTGCTGAGCGTCTTGCTCTCGTGGGTCGTGGTCAACAGCGGCAGCCTGTATGCGACGTGGCGTACGGCCACCACGGCGCCTGTGGAAGCGATGAGGTAAGGGGAACCGATGCCGCTGTTCGAGACGTGCGATGTCGCTCGAGTTTACCGGCGTGGTTCGGCGCGCGAGCTGAGCGCGCTGGCCGGAGTTTCTCTGGCCATCGAGGAGCAGACGTGTTGCGCGCTCACGGGGCCATCGGGCTCTGGGAAAAGCACGTTGCTGGCGCTGTTGGGGGCCATGGAGCGGCCGACATCGGGGGAAGTGCGGTTTCGCGGCCAATCGCTGGCCGGGTTTTCCGATGTCGGTTTGGCGCGCATTCGACGGCGGTTTGGGTTCGTGTTTCAGGGCTTTTCCCTACTGCCCCGTTTGTCGGTCTGGGAAAACGTCACCTATCCCTTGGTCCCTCGCGGAGTCGGGCGCGCTCAGCGAATTCGCATCGCCGATGAGTTGCTCGGTCCTTTGGAACTCGCCGACCGCATCCACGACCGGGCAGGAACATTGAGCGGCGGCGAACAGCAGCGCGTCGCCTTGGCGCGGGCTTTGGTCGTCGAACCCGAGGTCGTTCTGGCCGACGAACCGACGAGCCAACTCGACCGGAACAATGCCGAGCGGCTGGCGAGGTCGTTCGAAGAGTTGCTGGCCCGCGGCGTGACGGTCGTGCTTTCGACACACGATCCGCGCCTGATCGCCCTGGCGAGCCAGGTTCTGGAGTTGGACGCGGGGCGGCTCAAGACACCGTAGCGGAGCTCGTAAGAGTTTCGATGGCTGGCGTCGCGATTGGCTTCGCTTCCTGACCCAGGCAGCGGCCGATCTGGCGGACCGCCTGGCGAAGCCGATTCTCGTTTTCGACGAGGGCCAACCGCAGGAAACCCTCGCCGGCGGGACCGAAGCCTGAACCGGGGCTGGCCGCGACGTCCGCCTCTTCAAGCAACTTCATAGCAAAAGCAATCGTGTCCATCCGGCCGGCCCAAGGCTGGGGAACCTTGGCCCACACGAACATGCCCGCCCGCGGCGAGGTGATCTCCCAGCCAATGCGGCGCAAACCATCGACGAGCACGTTGCGTCGCGATTGGTAGATTCGCGATTGGTCTTCGACCGCGGCCTCCGTGTGCCGCAGTGCGACGATCGCCGCGATCTGAATCGCCTGGAACATTCCGTAATCGTAATAGGCTTTGATGGTTCCCAGCGCCTTGAGCATCTCGGCATTTCCGGCGCAAAAACCGACTCGCCAGCCTGCCATGTTGTATCCTTTGCTCATGGTCGTGAATTCGACCCCCACTTCGCTCGCCCCGGGCGCCGCCAGAAAACTCGGCGGCTGGTATCCTTCGAAAGCGACATCGGCATAGGCGAAATCGCTGATCACCATCAGGCCGTAACGCCGAGCGAGCCGGACCACGTCGACGTAAAACTCGGGCTCGACGGTGACCGTCGAAGGGTTGTGAGGATAGTTGAGAATCAGCAGCTTCGGTTTGGGGTAGAGCCGTTCGCAGGTGTAGGCGATATTCGAAAGGAACTGTTCGCTGTGGGCGACCTCCAACGCGATGGCGTTGCCGGAGGCGAGAGCCACGGCGTAAACATGCACCGGAAAGTAGGGGGCCGGGACGATGGCTGTGTCGCCAGGTCCCATCAGGGCCAGGCACATGTGGCTAAAGCCTTCCTTCGAGCCAAGGCAAACGACGACCTCGCGCTCGGGATCGAGCCGAACGCCGTATTTGCGAAGGTACTTGCCGGCCACCTCACGGCGAAGGTTCATGATTCCCAGCGATTGACTGTAGCCATGATTGCGAGGGTCGCGGGCCGCCTCAATCAGTTTCTCGATGACCAACTCCTGGGGCGGCTCCGAGGGGTTGCCCATGCCGAGATCGATCACGTCGTCGCCCGCCCGGCGCTTCTGATAGAGCAGGGCGTTGATCTTGCCGAATAGGTAGGGGGGCAAGCGGTGCATGCGGTCGGCCAACTCGACCTTGAAGGGTATTGGATCGGGATTGGCGGACGAGGAATTCATAGGTACGGTACACGGCAAAAACGTTGAACTCAACGCTTAACCATACTCCCTATTTGCGGCCAGGGAAAGCAGGCGAGCGCCTTTCGCACAATGACCTGAAATGCCTTTTCGCTGCTCAGCAACGAGAAGGTTATGTACATCGCCTGTGACGTCATGTGTCTGGCGACGTTGCGCGGGGGGTCGGCTGAACGGCACGTTTTGACAGGTTTGTCGCGCCGTGCCACGGATGACGGCGAGCTACTTGCGCAAGGTGCTTGTCTTGGGTTGGCTGACCGTCTTGATGGTCTTGCGAGACGGTTTGGCCCCGGAGCCTTCCTGAGCCGGCTCAGGGTCGGCCAACAGGCCGGTGGCACCCAGTACCTTATCGACGGGGTTGCCCTTTTCGGGCGCTTTCGAGACGTTGGTCAGATAGTTGTCGATTTGGGCCATGTCGGTGAGCCTGGTGTACTGCTGGGCCATCGCGACCCGCAGCTTCTTTTCTCGCAGGTCCGCGACGATCTCCTTCTTGGCTTCCTCGAAGGTCGTGTTCACAGGCTCGGTGTAGCCCTCGCAATAGAGGATCACGAACTTGTCGGCAACCTGAATCACGCCCGACATTTCGCCCGGCTGCAGTGAGAAGGCCTCCTTTTCCATGTGCGGATCGGTCCCGAACCTCGCGATCGGAGGAATCTGGCCCTGCGCGTCATGGCTGCCCTGATCGACCGAATAGGTTGAGGCCGCCTCGGCGAATCTTTTCAGCGAGAGCGCGGCGGACTCTTCCGGCGAGAGGTCGTCGAATTCTTCCGACGCGAGACCGTCGCGCAAGCGGGTCCAAATCTCCTGGGCCTTGCGTTCGCGGTCGAAAACGATTGCCCGGCACCTGACGCGTGATCCGAAGTTGGCTTCATAGCTTTTTCGCATGTCTTCTTCGTCGATCTCCACATCCTTGCCGACCAGCTTCTTGAGCGCGGCCGAAGGCCAAACGCTTTGTTCACGGTAGACTTCGAAGGAGATTTTCTGATTCTCTTCGACATCCTTCTTCCAGGCGGCGACGTCGGCCACCTCTTCGCCTTTTCGGGTTTCCTTGGTCTTACCCATGGCCATCGCGGCGCGTTCGATCTCGGCCTGCATGTCGGCCTCGCTGACTTCGATCTTCTTGCGCTTGCAGGCCTGTTCGAGCAGGCGGCGGTTGATCATCCCCTCGAGCACTTCGATACCGTTTCGATCGAGGCATTCCTCGGCCAGTTCGCGCATCGTGATCTCATGGCCGTTGATCATGGCCGCCACGCCCGGGTGCTTCTTCCGTTTCGCGGGATCGTTGAATACGTCCTGGAAATCGGCCTTCTTTTCCAGCTCCTTGAACAACGTCTCCGATTCCGCGCGGAGTTTGTTATCTTGGATCGAATCGACCAGTCGCGCGCGGACCTCCGTCATCGGGATGCGCTGCGCGTCCAGGTGCGCTTCGCATTTGAAGATCACGTAGTGGTGGCCGATTTTGACGACTTCGGAGATCTCGCCGACCTTGAGCGAGAACGCGGCCCGCTCCATCTCGAGGTTCCCTTCGTGCTTGTGAATCGGCTGGATCAGGCCCTTAGCGCTGGCGCTTGGGTCGACGGAGTGTTTCTTGGCCAGGTTGGGGAAATCGTCGGGGTTCTCCAGGGCCAAGGCCCTCAGCTTACGCGCGTCGGCCGCCGTTTTGCACGCGATCAAACGCGTTTGCACGGCGGGACCGTAAATCACTTCGTAGGCCTCCTTGATCTCCTTATCGCTGACTGTCAAGCGCTCCTTGGCCAGCTTCTTGAGGGCGATGGCGGGCCAGATGATTTCCTTGGCGTACTGGTCGGGACTGATGTGCCGCTCTTCCTTGAGCATCTTCAGTAACTGATCGGTCGGCAGTCCAAACCGCTGAGCCATGCGATCGATTTCGGCCCGGACCTCCTCGTGGGTGACGGTGATCTTGCGGACCTTGCAGTATTCGACGATCAGTTGCTTGTTGACCAGCGTCTTGAGCACGTCGTCGCCGAAAAGCTTGAGGCATTCCTGGGCCAGTTCGTTGCGGCTGATGGCCTGCCCGTTGACCACGGCCACGACGCTAGGCTTGTCCGGGGCAGCCAATTCGTGCGATTGCGAATCGTCGGATTGGGTGCTCTTCTTGGCCGAGTTGTTCGCGGCGGCCTTGCCCTTGGGCGCGCCGGCGGCCACTTTGGGCGGGCTGGCGAAGCGGACCGCAATTGCAAGCGCCAGCACGAGCAGGCCGCTGGTCAACAAACCCGTCCGCCGTTTCCATCCGGCCGACGCGGGCAAGGCCTTTTCTTGTTGGTTCTCAGTCATCGCGGTTTCTCCATAAACCGAATTGAGAGTTGAATTCTGCGAAGAGCCGACCGCCACAAGCGCGGGGGGGTGATCGGGGCGGGGAGTATAGGAACGGCCGGCGCCAGGGTCAAGGGCGCTTGGCTCGTGTCTGATCGGTCGATAGGCGCTGATAGCTGGACTTGACTACCGGGACGAAAAAGCGGACAAAACGATGAGAGTCGTCGTTCGAGGCCGTTTGCGTACCACGGAGCGTGGGCGATGGTTGATCCTCTGCTGCGTGGAATTCGTGTGGCATTGCCGTTGGCATTGCTCGCCGTCGATTGTTTGTCGACCGCCGCCAACGGCCAGCGCGAACGAGATGAGCCGCCGGAGGCCGTTCGGCGCGTGCAAGCCAGTCTGGAAGCGCTCAACGGCGTGACCGACTATCAGTGTACGTTGCAAAAGCGCGAGCGGATCCGCGGCAAGCTCAGCGAGCGCGAATCGATGACGTTGCGATTGCGGCACGAACCGTTCAGCGTCTACCTCCGGTACCAGTTACCAAAGCGGCTCGACGGGCAAGAAGTGCTTTATGTCGACGGGCGCAACGACGGTAAGATGCTGGCGCATCCCCCTGGACTCAAGGGAAAGGTCGTGGGCACCGTCGCACTCAAGACGACGGGCCGTATGGCGATGGAAGGCAACCGATATCCAATCACCGAACTGGGATTGAAGCGAATGGCCGAGAGCTGGCTTCGGGAGTACGAGCGCGATTCGAAACTCGTACCGTGTGGTACCCGCGTGCTGCTTGCCGCCAAGATCAACGGCCGCAAATGCGCCTGCGCCGAAGCCTTGCGGCGGAAACCTCACCGCGACGCGCCGTTCCAGCTCACCAAGCTCTTCATCGACGACGAGCTCGGCCTTCCGGTTCGTTATGAAGCCTACGAATGGCCCACGGAACCGGAAGGTAAACCGCTGTTGGCCGAGGAATACAGCTACCTCGGCTTACAAATCGACAATGGTTACACTGACGCCGAATTCGACGAGCGCAACCGTGAGTACGGGTTCCGATAGGGCTACTGCTCGCGGGATTCCAATTCCTTCAGAAGCGGCGCGACATCGGCGCCTTTGTCGGCGGCTTGCTCAAAAAGCCTCCTCGCCTCTTGATCCTCTCCTTTGGGATCAGCCAGCAGGAATGCGCCGATAACGGCGGGCGTGTGCTTGTCGGTCTTGTCGAGCCAGCGCTCGGCCAGCATTACCGCAAGCGTCGTGGGAATGTCGTGCAGCGGGTACTCGCGGTTTCGTCCCTGCACCCGGATAATGAGCATGTCGGCGCGACCCTCGACGACGCCCCCCACGACGCCATTTACCGTGAACTCTTCGCCGACTTCCAGCTTGGGCAACGTTTCGCCGACGGCCTTCCAGAACAGCTCGACGTATTCCTCCAGGCGTTGTACGCGCGCAACTTCCGCGTCTAATTCGGGTGTGACCGCGTCGAGCGTCGCCAGGTCGAGTTGCTCCTTGGCGGTTTCGAGATCGCGCTTGCCGAGCGCTGCGCGGGCCGCCGCCAAGGCCCTGTTCACGGCCGCCTCTTGCTTGGGCGTCGCCTCGGGCCCGGTGGTCGGTTCGCCAGATTCCGGCTTGGCGGGCATATCGGGATTCGCCGGATCAGGTTTGGCCGGGTCCGGTTTGGCCGGGTCGGACAATTCAGGCTCGGGCTTCGTCGGGTCGGGCTTTGCCGGTTCGGGATCGGTTGGTTCTGGCTTTGCTGCGTCGGGCATCTTGGGATCGGACATTGCCGGATCGGACATTTCAGACTCTGTCTTGATCGCCGAATCGGGTTGCTCGATTTTTTCAGGGTCGCCCTTAGGCGGCCAAGGTTGGTCACTCAAACGCGGATTGCCTGGCTGGTCGTTGTGCTCCCGATGACCCTTTGGTTCCCGTTGCTTTGTCGATTTCGTCGCCGATGTCGTCGATTTGCCGCTCTCCTTTTTCGACCCTTCTCGGGAAGTCTCTTGCGTGCTCGGTTTTGTCGCGACGGGCTCCGAAGACGATTTCACGGCGTAAATGCCACCAGCGACAATCACCACTCCCGCCAACAAAACGCCGACGACGATTGGTGCGGGTGACGACTGTCGTTGAAAACGAGTCCTCGCCGCCACCGAGGTCGCCGCCGCACTTACCGCGGGTGTGGGCGCGTACGGTTCCTGGTCGGCGACGGCTACGGCTGCCATTCCAGTGTGGTATTCCTGTCCTGAGCCAAAAGCGTTTCCCGAGTTATACGGCTGCGCCGCCTGAGCATATAGAATCGGCGCCGGCGCCGTCATGGGCACCGCAGCCATTGGAGTACCATAGGGCGTGCTGGCGATGGGCATCGCCGAGGGACCGTGTCCACCGTAGTAGGGAGCTGCGGCGGTTGGAATCGCCTGCCCGTAGGGTTGTTGGTAGCCATAGATCGGCACTGCCGCGGCAGGCGCGGCGGCAGCCGTCATCGGGGCTTGCGGATATGGTTGATTGGCCGGTGGCAACGGCTGGTTGGGCGGTGGCAACGGCTGGTTCATGGGTGCAGCCGCCAGAGGTTCGTCCACTGGTTCCGGCATGACGGGAATCGCCGATGAGGCGCCCGGCGCATACGAGGAGGCCAATGTCGGATCAGCCGCCGGCGGCAGCCAATCATCAGCCGCGATCGAGTCGGACGGTTTGGGCGCGTCACTGACGGAAGCAGTGTGCCTGGGCGAGGATTGTTTTCCAGCAGCCAATCCGGCGTCGTAGATCCGTCTGGTCGTGGGCGTCAGCAACTCGACCTTGGCGGTAGCCAATTCCGAGAGAATGCGCTGCGCTAACGCGGCATGGTCTCCCGAGAGGTAGGCGCTTAGGCGTGAGACCTGGCGCTGGAACGCCTCAGCCACCTCGGCCGGTTCGGCCCGCAACAGCCGCAAGCCAAGCAACTCGTAATGGTTAGGAGGCTCTGCGTCGGTCGTCACACCGAGCCAGACGCGATACGGGTTGAAAGCTTCCATCACAACGTGCCTCCCGCCCCGAAAGTCTGTTCCCAAGCCCTCTAGTCATCAACATTCATTGATCCATTATGCCGATATTCAGCTTACCCCGCAAGGAAGAAGACGCACCAGACGTATGCTGTTGGACGCAAGGCGATGTGCGTCGGTTCCATTTATCTTGTTTGGCCACCGCGCGCCGATGGGTTAGGATATGCAAGGCCTTGCGCGCCCCTTTGCCGTCCAGACCCACCCAGCGGCACAGCGTCATCCTGCCCAGAACACTGCCATGAAGCTGCTCGCTCGCCGCGCCGCCGCCTTTCTGTTGACCCTGGGCCCAATGCGGGCGATCGCCGAGGAAGCGCCCGCCGCGGTACCGACAACGCCAGAAATGGTCGACTTTTTCGAGCGGCGAGTGCGACCGGTGCTAGCGGAGCGATGTTTCGCCTGCCACGGGTCGAAGAAGCAAGAGGCCGGCCTGCGACTCGATTCGCGCGCGGCCATCCTGCGTGGAAGCGAAAACGGTCCGGTCGCCATCGCAGGGCAGGCTGAACCCAGCCGGCTGGTCAAGGCGATCGGTTACATGGACGACGCCTTGCAGATGCCGCCTGACGGTAAACTGTCGAACGAGGCGATTGCCGACCTGAAGGAGTGGATCGAAGATGGGTTCCCATGGACCGACGAACGGCCCGAAGGGGAATTGAAGGCCGGCGCCGTTTCTTGGCGCCACCATTGGGCGTTCCAGCCGGTGCGCGATCCAAAGCCGCCGGCCATCAGCATCACCGCCTGGGCAAAATCGCCGCTCGATGCTTTTATCCTAGCGCGGCTCGAAGCGGCAGGGCTGGCGCCGTCGCCGTTGGCCGACCGACGGACGCTCGTTCGCCGGTTGTCGTTCGACCTAACGGGGCTTCCGCCGACACCCGAGGACGTTGAACGATTCACCAGCGACGAATCGCCCGATGCGCTGGAGCGGCTCGTCGACCGATTGCTTGCCTCGCCCACTTACGGCCAACGATGGGGAAGGCACTGGCTCGACGTTGCCCGCTACGCCGATAACAAGGGGTACAAGTTCTTCAGTTCCGACGAGCTCTACGCCTACACCTATCGCGACTGGGTGATCCGGGCGTTCAACGACGATTTACCGTACGATCGCTTTATCGTCGAACAGTTGGCCGCCGACCGTCTGTTGACGGGAAACGATACTCGGCCCTTGGCCGCGATGGGCTTTCTGACCGTCGGGCGGCGGTTTCTCGAGGACATCCACGACATCGCCGACGACCGGATCGACGTGGTCAGCCGTGGCCTCTTGGGACTGACCGTGTCGTGCGCCCGCTGCCACGATCACAAGTTCGACCCGATCCCCACGTCCGACTACTATTCACTGTATGGCGTCTTCGCCGGTTCGGTCGAGCGCACCCGCACGCTTCTGGCCAGCGAACGAACAGCGGATGAGACCGCCTATCAACAGGAGCTGCAAATGCGCGAAGACGCACTCGATGCGTACCTTCTGCGCCGGCACACGGAGTTGCTCGCCGCGTTCCGAGCTCAGGTGGGCGATTATTTGCTTGCCGGTCATGCGGCTCAGGCGCTGCCGCCCACCGACAAATTCATGTTCGTCGACGAACCCGGCAAGCTGAGCCGGCTGGTGATTGGAAACTGGCGGGCGCATCTCGACCGCACGGCGCGCGGCCACGACCCGATTTTTGCCCCCTGGCACGCTTTCGCTTCACTGTCGACCGCTGAGTTTCCCGCCCGCTCCGCTGATCTGGCCAGGATGTTCTCCTCGGTAGCCGATGCCGCTCGGCCGATCAACGGACGCGTGGCGGCGCTCTTTGCCGGCGCGCCGCCTTCCGACCTGGCCGAAGTGGCAAAGCGCTACGGCGAATTGTTCGCGTCGGTCGAACGACAATGGCGCGCGCGGATTCAAGCCACCGCGGCGGGCGCGGTCAACGAGGCGCCTCCCACACGCCTGCCTGAAGACGCCGACGAGGCGCTGCGCGGCGTGCTCTATGGCCCGGTCTCACCTTGCGACGTACCGCTCTCGGACGTCGAGTTGTTGGTGGGCCGGCCGGGCCAGGCCGAAATCGCCGAATTGCGGAAAAAAGTGAGCGAGTTCATCAACACGGCGAAGCTGCATCCGCCGCGTGCGATGACAATTGAAGAATCGCCCTCGTTGGTCCTCTACCCGCCTCGAGTGTTCATACGGGGCAAGCCGAGCAATTTGGGCCCCGAGGTGCCTCGGCAGTTTCTTGGCGTTTTGACCGGCGAGAAACGAAAGCCGTTCAGCCAGGGGAGCGGAAGGCTGGAGCTAGCCCACGCCATTGCCGGCCGCGACAATCCACTCACTGCCCGCGTGCTGGTCAACCGTGTTTGGCTGTGGCATTTCGGGCGAGGGCTGGTAGAGACACCCAGCGATTTCGGGCTACGTAGCGAACCGGCCAGCCATCCCGAGCTGCTCGATTGGCTCTCGACGCGGTTCGTCGAAGGAGGCTGGTCGATCAAGCGGCTGCACCGTTTGATCGTGCTTTCAAGTACCTACCTTCAAGCAAGCGACGAGCGGCCGGAGGCGGCCGGAGTCGACGCCGAGAACCGATTGCTTTGGCGGATGAACCGTCGTCGGCTCGACCTGGAGGAAATGCGTGATTCGCTGTTGTCGGTCTCCGGTGGCATCGACCCGATCGAGGGCGGCGTTCCGGTCGAAATACTTTCGCAGCCGTTCAACCGACGCAGGACGGTTTACGGTTTCGTCGACAGGCAGAACCTGCCGGGTTTCTTTCGCACATTCGACGCCGCCTCACCCGACGCTCACAGCCCCCGTCGTTACGCGACGACCGTGCCGCAACAGGCGCTGTACCTGATGAACAACCCGTTCGCAATCGAGCAGGCGCGCGGTCTCGCCCACCGGCCCGACGTGGCCGGGCTGGCAGATCCGGGTCAGCGGATTGGCAGGTTGTACCAGCTTGTGTTCGGCCGCGAACCGACGACGGAAGAGACCGACCTTGGGCTCGGGTTCGTGGCGGGAACCGGCCAATCGTCGACCCCGGCGGGAGCGCTCGACCCCTGGGAGAGCTACGCGCACGCGTTACTGATGTCGAATGAATTCGTGTTTTTGGATTGAATGAAGCGCGGAACGCTGAACTCGGAGCTGCTAGGACGAACGACGCTACCTGGGATACAAGCCAAGATTGAATCCATGCCAGACATGACAAACGATCTTCCTGCTTCACGTTTGGCGCTCCACGTTCGGCGCTCACCGACCCTCTCTCGCCGCGACCTGCTAGTCCGCTGCGGCCTGGGCATCGGGTCGCTCGCCTTGAGTGAGCTGTTGGCCGGCAAGGGGCGCGGCGCACCGCTCGCCGACGCGGCCCATCCACTGGCACCTAAGAGCGCTCCACACTATCGCGCCAGGGCCAGGCATGTGATCCACATTTTCGCCAACGGCGGCGCGTCGCAGGTCGATACCTTCGATCCGAAGCCGGTCTTGGCAAAGTACGCCGGCCAGCCCCTTCCAGTCACGTTGGCCACCGAGCGCCCGACGGGCGCGGCGTACCCCTCGCCGTTCAAGTTCGCCAAGCACGGCCTTTGCGGAACCGAAGTGAGCGAGATTTTTCCGCACGTCGCCTCCGTGATCGACGAAATCGCCGTCGTCCGCTCGACGTACGCCGATTTGCCCAATCACGAGCCGTCGTTGTTGCTGATGAATTGCGGCGAAGCACGGCTGATCCGGCCCAGCATGGGGTCTTGGATTACCTACGGGCTTGGCACCGAGAACCAAAACCTGCCGGCCTTTGTCGTGATGTGCCCAGGCGGTTACCCCATTCAGGCCTCGCAGAATTGGCAGGCCGGGTTCCTGCCCGGCGTGTATCAAGGAACATACGTCGATTCGCAACACACGGAGTTGGAGAAGCTGATCGAGAATATCCAGCACAATAACGCCTCACCCGATGAACAGCGGCGGCAGCTCGACCTGGTCGGCCAGCTCAACCAGCGGCACAAGAGCCGGCGGCAGGGCGACCCGCAGTTGGAAGCCCGCATTCAGTCGTTCGAACTCGCCTTTCGCATGCAGAGCGAGGCGGCCGAGGCGTTCGACGTCAGCGGCGAACCGCGGCACGTGCTCGACCTCTACGGCCCGGGCGTCCATGCGCGCCAGGCGCTCGTGGCGCGACGGCTCGTCGAGCGTGGCGTGCGCTACGTGCAACTGTGGCACGGGGCCGGGCAGCCGTGGGACAACCACGACGCGATCGAGGTCAACCATCGCAAGCTCGCCGGCGAATGCGACCAGGCGATCGGTGGATTGATCAAGGACCTCAAGCAGCGCGGGCTATTGGACGAGACGCTGATACTCTGGGCCGGTGAATTCGGCCGGACACCTGTCGCCGAGCTGCCCGCCGCGAGCGGACGTGACCACAATCACTACGGCTTCACTACCTGGCTGGCCGGGGGCGGAGTCAAGGGGGGCCAGGTGTACGGTGCGACCGACGAATTTGGTTTTCGGGCCGTCGAGAACCGGGTGCATGTTCACGATTTGCATGCCACGATGTTGCGGCTATTGGGATTCGATCACGAGCGTTTCACGTTCCGCTACGCAGGCCGCGACTTCCGGCTCACCGACGTGCATGGACGGGTGGTGGATGCATTGTTGGCGTAGGGTTCTTGGCCCCTAGAAAATCTACCAACAAAAACAGTCCGGTGGCCCCACGGCCTTCCGGACTGTTGTTCCCTCCCGGGAATGGGGTCCCGCACCGGCTGTTGGCCGATGCATTGGGACCTTAGAACACCAACGTAAATCAGGCGAATCTGGGTATTTTGGGCAGCGACGGTAAAGGTCTCACCAAGTTGTGTCGGGGGCGTAACGCGCCGCCTGTCGTTAACGATTGGTTTTTCCGGCCGGCTTGCTCGCGTGCCCATCGCACCAACAACATTACGTGCTATCGGCACGCTCCGTTCGGCGACTTTGACGCACTTTCCGTATTGTGCGGGTTTTGGCGTTTGGGGAGACTACGCCCGCTTTCGCACCCGCTTCGGCTCATCAACTTTGACGATTAGGTCGATTTTTAGGACAGCGTCACTTCGCGCGGTACACAGAACTGTGGATTTGAATCAACACACCACCCAAGGCATTGCCGCATGAGACGCAGGGCCACGGCCAACGTCGAATCCGGCAGTTCACTGTTCACGTTCCTGGACGGCCTGATCTGCACGATGGGCGCCCTGATCGTGGTGCTGGTGGTGATGGTCCACCAAGGGAAGATGACGGTTCAGGCGGCGCTGGAAGCGGTTTTCCCGTCGGCCGAGGACGATGCGGAGATCCGACGGTCCGACCTCGATTGGCGAATCGGACTCTTGCGCGAATCGCGCGACAAGACCGTGGCCCAGCTCGACGACGCGCGGCAAGCCCTGGCGCACCTCGAAGACCACGAGCGGCGGCTGCGCGCACAACTCGAAGAGCAAGACCTGGCGCATGACGAGTTTCAACGCACCCTGGCCGGGGAGGAACTGGAACACGAGCAATTGGAAGCCCAAGTGGCGAGTGCCAAAGAACGCATCGCCGCCGCGCGCAGCGAGCTCGACGAAAAGCTCCACTCCGTCGGCACGCACAGCGACTCCTACGCGATCATTCCCTACCACGGAAACAACCAAACCCGGCGCCGGCCGATCTACATTGAGTGCCGCTCGACGGGTGTCGTGTTTCAGCCCGAAGGCATCCGGCTCACCGAGGAGGATTTCGCCGGAGACCTGGGACCGAGCAATCCGTTGGCCAGCGGACTCCGCGCCGCTCGCGAACACATGATCCGCACGCGCGGCTCGAAGCCTGGCGACGATGGCATGCCATATCCCTTGCTGCTGGTGCGCCCCGACGGTATCGGCGCTTATCTGGCCGCGCGGTCGGCGATGGGTTCGTGGAGCACCGAGTTCGGTTACGAGCTGATCGACCAGGACTGGCAAATTGACTTTCCGCCAGCCGATCCCGACATGACGATGGCCATGCGCCAGGCCGTCACCGAAGGAAGGTTGAAACAGGCTTACCTGGTGAGGAACGCACCGCGCCTGATGCGCCACGGCGAACGACCTTCCTTCGGCCCCTCGTCTGGCGGCGGCGGATTGACGCGAGCCGATGGATCGCCGGCGGGGGGCAGCTCATCGCACGGCGGCAAAGGATCGCGCAGTTCACGGTCCGCTATGGTCGGCAACGGTTATCAAGGGGACGGGCTGGTTGGACTGAATTCGTCGCGGCCGAAGCGCGGCTCAGGACAAGGCGGAGGAACAGTCGCTTCGGGTGGCGATTCGCTGCTGGGGCCCCGATACAGTGGTTCACAAGGCAACGACTCCTCCTTGGGTGGCAACGGAAGTGGCGGGAGCGGATCTGGCAGTGGCGGACAAAGCGGTAGCGGCATCAGCCCGTACGCGGCCGCGCTCAAGGGTCTCAGTCAAGGCACGGGCGGGCGCGGCGCGGGAGGCGGCGGCACCGGAGGCGGCAGTGCCGGAGGGCAGAATGGAGCCGGCTCACCGGGACAAGGCTCGAGCGGGGCTCCCGGATACGGCCTAGGTGCCGGCGGTCAGGGTGGCAGGCCCGGCTCGTCCCCTGGTGGGCGCGCCAGTGGCATCGCCCAAGTTACAGGCAGCGGCGATGGTACGGGTAACGTCGTTCAATCTGGGACGCCGGGCACAAACCGCGGTGGCCAAAGGGCTGCCCGAGGCCCAAATGGTAACGGTCGTGGCCCTGGCGGAAAGGGAGGCGGGCCGGGCTCGTCCAGCAGCGGGTCTGCACCAGGCGACTCCCAAGTTGCAGGCGGTGGCGATGGCGGTAGCGACGGCGACGGTTCGAGCGGCGTGAACCAAACCGGGACACCGGGCAGCGGCCTCGTCGCACAAGGGAATGACGGAGGCCCGGATGACATTAGTCCCACTGGCAGTGGTCAGTCGCGTGGTCGGCCGGGTTCGCTGAATAACGGCTTGGGACCTTCCGCAAGCCAAATTGTGCCTGGAGACGGCGTCGGCACGGGAAATGGCGCTGGCGGTTCCGATGGCAACGGTTCTGGCGCTGGTGGCCAGGTTGGCAAGCAAGGCACACCTAGAGGTCAATCCGCGGCCGGCACTTCTCAACTCGCAGGCGGCGACGGCACCGACGGCACGGGACAATCGGCGACGCTGGATTCGGCGGACGCCCAATCAACAGGCCGAGGTCCGAACTCTTCAATGGTGCCTTCCGAGCAACCCTTACCGAACAACCCGGGGCCACACGCCCGCTATGGTTATGGCTCATCGCCCGATGGCGTAGCCGACGCGGGCGACGGTTCCGACAACGACGCACAGGGGGGTTCGGCGAGTTCCGCCGGAGGTTCACCGGGCACTGCCAACGGCGCGACGGGGAGCGTAACCTCAAACGCGCCGTACCGCTCGGGCAGCCAACGCTCGCGGCTCGCGAAAGCGTCGACCAAGGCCGGTGCTTCGGGCTCGGGTTCCAGTTCGGGATCCAGTTCCGGTTCAAGTTCCAGCTCCAATCCTGGTTCGGCCGGAGGTGGTACCGCGGGTGGCGCGAGCCAGCCGGGCCAATCCGGTGGATTGCCGATGCCTAACATGTCATTCGGGCAGCAGCCTCAAAGCATCGCCGACCATCGTGGACGGAATTGGGCAAATCATGGCGCCAAGGATGAACGGGCCACCGAAGCCATCGTTCCCATCAAGATGGTATGCGACGCCGACCACTTGTCGCTCGTACCGGAGCGCGGCAGCGGTCAGGAGATGCGCATCATCAAATTCGGCGCACAGACTGCCGACTCGGTCAATGAGCTGGTCGACGCGGTTTGGGACCAGGTCGACTCATGGGGCACCGCGGGAAAGGGAAATTATTGGCGTCCCAAACTGGTGCTGGTCATCGAGCCGGGTGGCGAGCAGAGGTTCGAGGATCTCAAGGCCCTGCTGAAAGAGAGCGGTTTCGACATCGAAGGCCGGCCGCGCACGCCGCAGAAACCGAAACGGCATTCGCCTGCCAGGCCGCAATGGCCGAGCCCCTTCCGAGCGCGTTCGCGCGCCTCGACACCCGATTGACGAGGCTTCCATGTCCGGACACTCGACTCAAGACGCGCATGGCTTCGGCAGCGACTCGTTCCTCGACGTCGTGACGAACATGGTCGGAATTCTGATCGTGCTGGTGATGGTCGTCGGCGTGCGCATCAAGCACGCGCCTGCCACATCGGCGTCGGCCGCCGCGCCGAACGTGCCTCTCGACGAGATCCAGCGCCTGGAATCCGAGGCCGAGGCCCTGGAACAAAACGTCCTTTCGATTGAAAACCAGATTGCCCAAATTGGTGCGACCACGCAAGCGCGCTACGCGGAACGTGGCACATTGGCGATGCTGGTCGAGGAACGCGAGCGCGAGCTGGCACAGGCGCGCCAATCGCTCGACCAGAAGAAACAGAAGGCATTCGACCTGCGCCGGGCCAAATCGGCTACCGAGGCGGAACTGGCGAGTATCGAAAACAGACTGCGCGAAGCCGCCGCCGCCGAGAAACGAAAAAAACGCTCGGTACAGATCAAGAACTACCCCACGCCACTCAGTGAGACTGTTCTCGGCGAAGAAGCGCATTTCCAGTTGCTCGGCGGACGATTGACATGGGTCCCACTCAAGGATCTTCAAGAGGTGTGTCTTCGCGACATCAAGCTCCGGATACAGCGGCTCCGCGATGTCTCGGAGATCTCCGACACGCTTGGCCCGATCGATGGGTTTCGCGCGACCTACACCGTTCAGCGCGAGGATCTCTCGCCCGAGGAACAAATGCTCGCCGGCAATCGTGCTTCCCTGGCCCTCAACATCGACCTGGTTCCCGTGCGCGACGACTTGGGCGAAACCTTGGAGGAGGCGCTTGGGCCGCGCTCGCAGTTCCGTGCAAGGCTGGCCAGCCTCAACCAGCGAAGGACTACGATCACCCTCTGGACCTACCCCGACTGTTTCGGCGCCTATACGACCATCAAGGAGCAGCTATACAAGCTCGGTTTCACCGTCGCAGCGAGACCGATGCCAGCCGGTTTGCCGATCAGCGCTTCAAACCACGGCAGTCACTCGCAGGCACAGTAGTCGCCGCGCCGATTCCCTCCTCGACCACGGCGCAAAGCCGGTCCAGCTCGTCGAGCGAAATCGCCAGCGGTGGAAAAATGACGACCACGTTTCCTAAAGGACGTATCAAGACACCCTGTTGTCGGGCATGACGGCAAACGCGTCCGCCGCGCTGTTCGGCCCAAGGGTAAGGTTCGCCGGTGGCGCGGTCGCGGACCAACTCGATGCCGGCGATCAGGCCCCGCTGCCGAACGTCGCCCACATGCGCGTGCCGGGCGATGCGAGCGAGATGTTCGCCGAGCCTCGCAATCTTGAACGGCAACCCGGCCAGCACGCGATCCTCGTCGAACACGTCGAGCGACGCCAACGCGGCCGCCGCTCCCAGGGGATTTCCACCAAACGTGTGCCCATGGTAGAACTGTTTCGACTCTTCGTACCGCCCCAGGAACGCTTGCCAGATTTCGCTGGTCGAAAGCGTTGCGGCCAGCGGCAGGTAGCCGCCGGAAAGCCCCTTGGCAAGACAGAGGAAGTCGGGCGCGACTTCTTCGTGCTCGCAGGCGAACATGCGGCCCGTGCGCCCAAATCCCACGGCCACTTCGTCGGCGATCAAAAGCACGCCGTAGCGCCGCGTAAGCTCGCGCGCGCCGCGCAGATACCCCTCCGGATGTACCATAATTCCGGCGGCGCACTGGACCAAAGGTTCGATGATCATCGCCGCCAGCCTCTGGTGGTGCTGCGCCAATGTCTGCTCGAGCTGGTCGAGATAATAAGGCAAGGCGTCCGCAACCAAAATGCCACGGGGCAAACGATAGGTTTGCGGTGCGGCGAGCCGCACGACATCGAACAAGAGCGGCGAGAACAGGGCGTGGAATCGTTCCACTCCACCGACGGCGACACTGCCCAGCGTGTCACCATGATAGGCCTCGCCCAGGGCCAGGAAGCTTGTCTTTTCGGGCCGCGGCTCGGGGCATTGCCGCCAATATTGGAAAGCCATCTTCAAGGCCACTTCAACCGCGGTGGCGCCGTCGTCGGAGAAAAACACCCGCTCCAAGCCCTCCGGAGCCAATTCGACCAGTCGCCGCGCAAGCCGGACAGTCGTTGGGTTCGAAGCCCCCAAGAGTGTCGTGTGGGCCACGCGGCTCAGTTGCTCGCGAATCGCCGCGTCAATCGTTGGGTGAGCGTGACCGTGAACGTTACACCAAAGGCTGCTCGTTCCATCAAGATATTCCCGACCGTCGATATCGACCAGCGTGCAACCGTGCGCCCGCTCGATCAAGAGCGGTTCGTACTCGGCCATCTGTGTGAACGCGTGCCAGACGTGATCGCGGTCCCAGCGAACGAGTTCGTCGCGTGTGGGAGAAGACATGGGGTTCCTGAACTTTGAACTCCGAGCCTTACCACACCACCTCGACCACGGCGCCGACCTGGATGCCAAGCATCGCGGCGGCACTGTCGCCGACGATTGCCAACTCGAGGCAACCGCTTGAACCGACTAGGGCCATGAGCGTCATTTCGGGCTGGTCGGTGTAGCTTTGGAAGATTCCCAGCGTTTCATGCTCATCGCAGACCACTCGCACCGACTCATCGCGGGGGGCGGCGGCAAGCGCGCTATCGGCGATATCGGTAATCAAGTTGCCGAACGAGTCGATCGAACGGACGGAACCCTTGAGTTTTCGCGGCAAGATGATCGGCTCCGGCCAAATTGAGGTAAACCCCAAGGCAACCTGCAGGAATAAACTTCGTCGGCGACCATTCTAATAGGCGGAGTCGGTTGGGCCAAGCGGCCCAAAAGTCCCATGGCCGGGGGTAGGCCGTGGCATGGCCGTGGTTGCCGGATCAGGGCCTTTCACTTCGTCACAATGCCGAGTTTGGCAAACAGATGGGGGAGTTTGAGGGCGTTTTGGCGGAGGGCGGAGGCGATATTCTTCACCCCATCAGCGCGCACGGC
>Ga0265314_10000226_pt1 | contig 83906 bp, 82 predicted proteins | sample 4126metaG_FD_203106 | JGI IMG/M metagenome (GOLD analysis project Ga0265314, IMG submission 203106) | Rhizosphere microbial communities from Carex aquatilis grown in University of Washington, Seatle, WA, United States - 4-1-26 metaG | ecosystem: Host-associated > Plants > Roots > Rhizosphere >...
CGGGCGGTGGTGAATTACGACATCGAAGCTAACTACTGGATGTATTTTCACGAAGGCGTGCTGTTTCGCGGTCCGCTGGTAGGCGCGGAAGACAAACCGCAAAAGAAACTGGGGAATACCTCGGCCGTCGTGGAGATTTTTGGAAACGGGCGGTATGGCGACGAGTTGGAAGTGAAGGGCGGCCGAATCGTTTCGGGCACCTTCGGCATCACGCGGATGGAAGCGGGCAAGGCGCAAGGCTATCAGCCGCACTCGGCGCCAGATTGGATCAGCACCGAACTGAAAAAGCTGCTGAAGGATGGGCTGGCGAAGAAGGAAAAGGACGCGCAGGAAGAAAAGTAATTATGTAGTGAAGACTCGCCGCATTTGGGCGGATTCCTATAGAAGAGATGCTTGATATGGAACCGGAGTCCGGCGATATGCTGCGCGCTAATTTGCGGAATATTTTCGGGAAGAATTCACTAATCCTTGTGTTGGTGTTAGCAGGTTGCGCTGGTTGCGGAGAGACACAGTACGGTTGTGGGCCGCACATGGTCGAAAGGGACGCGCAGCTCGCGGAATATAAGATGGAGTTTCAGGAACAGGATGAGCTGATCCAAAAGCAGTCCGAAATCGTACAGCGAGCCTTGGAAGAAAATAAAAAGCTAGATTGTGAACAACAGCGAATATTGGACGAACACAAACAAGTAGAATCTCAGCAGCCCTAGCGCACCGCCGACACAGTAAACGCTGCCCTTTTCAGCGGCGCGGGTTGCCTTATACTTTCCTACGGCTCAAAAACTTTCATGACCACCCACCGGGAGAACGCGCTTTCATGAACGCGGACAAGATGCGGGCGACGGCTTTCATCAGCGAAAATTTTGTGAAGCAGCCGATCAAGGGCGTCATATTGGCGTTTCACGGCCTGGGCGACCCGGGCCTGCGTTACACGCTGAGCTACGACGAAACCGAATGGAGCGACGCGGGCGGGCTGGTCGTGATGCCCTATGCGGGGCCGTGGAGCTGGATGAACCGGCAGGCGCGCGCGTTCGTCGATGAACTCGTCGATGCGGTCTACGAAAATTTCAAACTCGCCAAGAGCGTGCCGTTGGTGCTCACCGGCGGGAGCATGGGCGGCTACTGTTCGCTGCTGTATGCGCGCTACACGAAGCACAAGTTCGTGCGCTGCATGGGGATTTATCCGGTCTGCGATCTGAAGCACCATTTCTCCGAGCGCCCCGATCTGCCGCGCACGATCCACCACGCGTTCACGGGCTACTCGGAAGACCTGGAGACGCTGTTTGCCGAGCATTCGCCGATCGCACAGGCCGCGAAGATGCCCAAGGTGCCCTATCTGCTGATGCATGGCGACGCGGACAAGGCCGTGAACAAGGCCGCGCATTCGGACCGCATGGTCGCCGAAATGAAAAAACACGGGCACGACGTGACGTACATCGAAGTGCCGGGCATGGGGCACCACGATCCGACCAACCTGCCGGCGTGGCGTGCGAAAGTTGATTTCATCAAAGCGGGTCTGGCCAGGTAGCGGTGGCGATGAAGGTATTGATCTTATTTGTAACGCGGCATACAATACGGTGCGTGAATGAAGGAGGAGGAGTTATGGTAAAAGTTGTAGCCGCGCCGCAGGGGCCTGGAGCATACCTCTATGAGGTTGAGTCCGATGCCGCCGACATTCGCGAAGCGCTTCGGGAAATCGACGATTACGCCGACACCCATGGATTGTACCGCTGGCCCAGCACGTTCCTGCGCCGCCTGATCAAGAAGGACACGGGCAAGGCCGTGTTCCGCGGGGTTTGCTACGTTCAATCGGAAGAAGACAAGCTGGCCATCGAAGACAATCTGCGCAAATGGAAAGCGGAAGGCGATTCGATTCCCAGTACAAACTATCCAATCGCGCGGTGAGGCATGGCATCGCCGCGGCGAATTGTTCCCGACAATTCCGTCATTTTGCCGATGTTCTTCGAGGAAGAGCGCTTCAGCGCCCGGGCTAAAGGCATGCTCGCGCAAATTGAGCGGCGAGCGGTTGTCACCTTTGCTCCAGATATGCTGATCTACGAATTTATGAATCGGGCAAGCGAAAAGGCTACCGGCAGGGACGGTAAGAGAGATCGGGAAGAAGCCGCCGGCGCTTACTTCGCATTACTGGAGTTGCCCATCAGCTACGATAATTATGGAATGTTAACGGGCGATAAATGGGATGCATGGGAACTGATGACAACTCATCATCTATCTGCGTTCGATAGCTGGTATCTGGCGTGTGCAATCAAGCGCGACGCTGAACTGTGGATCTCCCATGAACATAGCGATGGATTTGTAGAAAAAGCAGCGCGTCTTCACCGTGGCAAGGTTTTCACGTTGGAACGCAGTCCATTTAGCCAGCCTGATCCGGTACCGCTCGCATAAGGATGAATTTCATGGACGAATCGAAGCTTCGAAAAATTGCGTGGGTCGGCGATCACATTCTGCGCAAACCAATTCGCGGGATTGTGCTGCGCTTTCAGGGCCTGGGCGATGCGGCCATGAAAGACGCGGCGTCCTACGCGGAGCTGGAATGCGGCGACGCGGGCGCGCTGATCGTGCTGCCGTACCTGGGCCCGTGGTACTGGATGAATCGCGAATCGCGCGCGGAGACCGACGAGATCGTCGAGTCGCTCTACAAGATTTTTAAACTCGCCGACGACATCCCGCTGATTTTGACGGGCGGCAGCCTGGGCGGCTACGCGGCGCTCCTGTACGCGCGCTACGCCAAGCGCCCGGTGAAGGCCTGCTACGCACTCTTTCCGGTAACGGACGTGAAGTACAGCTTCTCCGAACGGCCCGACGTGGCGCGCACGGTGTATTCGGCGTTCCGCGGATATAAGGAAGACATGGAGGCGCTGTTCATTGAGCATTCGCCGCTATCGCAGGTGGATAAAATGCCGCGGATTCCCTACATGCTCGTGCACGGCGCGCTGGACGTGGCGGTGAGCAAGAAGGCGCATTCGGATCCGTTTGTGGCGGCGATGCGCGCGCGCGGTCACGACGTGACGTACCGCGAAGTCCCGGACTTGGGGCATCAGGACCTGAACACGTATGCGCTGCACCGCGAGGCGATCGATTTCGTGAAGAATAATCTGAAGAAATAGGGCACCCACGCGGGCGGCGATGCGGGGAGAGCTATGGCGGTGGAGTTGGATTAAATATACTACTTTTTAATCAGGCGCACGTTGTCGACGTAAACCTTGGCCGTGGAGTCCGGCTTGGCCAACGCGAAGACCATGGCCACGAAGGTCAGCGTCTTGAGATTCAGCGGCTCCTTGCTGCCTTCACGCTTGAAGTCGCTCAGCTTTATCACAATGTGATTGGCGCCGGCATTGAGCGGGCGGTCCCAATTGAAACGGTCGCCCCAATTGTGCGAAGCCGTATCGCCCACCCAACCGCCAAAATTGACCGCGTCGCCTTCGACAAAGACATCGAGCACGTACTCGTCGTAGCTGTCCCACTTGCCGGCCTGGTTGGTGCCTACGTAGAACCCAAAATTAATGGATTGCGAAGGCGTTTGCTTGGAAAGTGCGGCGCGGCCGGCCCGCTTGCCTTGCGTGGCGTGTTCTTCGACGTACGTGAGTTGCTGCGAATTTTCGAGGAACTCGGTGGCGCCTTCGAAATCGAAGAGCAGCGTTTCTTTTGCGACCGGGCCTTCGGATACGGGCGGTTCCACGGGCGGCTTGGCAACCACCGGCGGTGGCGGAGCAGGTTGCGTTGGCTGGGCAACCGGTGCCGGCGGTGCCACCGTCACGGGTGGTGTCGACGGAATGGGCTTCGGGTCGGCCTGCTTCACCGGCAATTTTGCCACGGGGGCGGGCTGCGCAGGAGTTGCGGGCGGCGCGGGCGGTTTTGCCGGCGCGGAAGGCGCGGCCGCGGACTTGGACGCATCGCCGGAATCGGTCTTTGCCGTTTCTGGATTGCTGCGCAGCGCAAAGAACGCGATGCCGAGCAGCAGCACGGCCGCGCCGGCAATCATCACGATCACGCCGGTGTTCGATTTTTGCGGCGGCGCGCCTTTGGTGTGGGCGGGGGAGCCGTGATCGCGCGCGGGGCGCACGGTGCTCGTGCCGGCGCGGGCGGGCGTGGCCTTTTTAACGGCCGAGCCCGGCTTGACCGGCGCAAGTTTGGTTGTGGCAGGCGGCGGCTGAGCCGGCGCCGCGGCCGGCGCGCACTTCCCGCAGATGGCTTTGGAATCTTCGAGCGACTTCGCGGAGCCGGACGCGAGGTCGGCTTCGACGATGCGCATGCCGCATTTTTCACAGAACAGAATGACCATGGCCGCCCAAGGCTCCCGAACTTAAAAACAGTCTCGCATATCCGGGGCGCGGCGCAACGGGGGACCGGCTGTTTGCGCGGGCCGCGCCTGGGCGCCTGTCAATGCAGGTGGCGCTAGGGGGCGGCGAGCGCGGCGCTGGTATCGTGGTAAAATTTGCGCAGGAAAACCGGGTTGCCTTCCCAGAATAAATTGCGCGCGACGCGGTCGGCGACCTTGGCGTGAATCTGTTCGGTCAGGCATAGCGCCGCGCCGGGCACGCCCACATCCCCGGAACTCATCGCGTTCGAGCAGCCGCAGGTGTTCATGCAGCGGTCCTTCAGCGGGCAGGCCTGGCAGACCGGATCGAGCACGCCGCGCCCGCCGTTGACTTTGCGCAGGCGCACCGGATCGACGCCGCTATCGATGTGCCCGATCTGCCATTTCGGATCGTTGTCTTCGCCCACCAGGCGTTCGCAAGGATACATGTTGCCCGACGGCGCGACCGCGACTTCGCCGACGCCGAACGAGCAGCGGTCGCAGTCCTTCAGGCCGCCCTTGAGGCGCCCGGCGATCTTCGCGTCGAGACTGGCGATGTAGATGTCGCCGCCGGTGCGGAAGGCGGAGCCGAACAGTTCGCCGACCTTTTCGTATTCGCGTTCGTAGGTCGCGAGCGCGGCTTCGTCCCAGTTCGCGGCGTAGTTCAGCGAGAGCGAGAGCACGCGCACGCCCTGATCGAGGATGAACTTGGCGGATTCGGCCATCATCCCGACGGTTTGCGGATCGATCACGCAGAGGACTTCGGTCAGCGGCGCGCGGGCCAGCGCGATCTTGAGGCCGCGCAGCGCGGCGTCGAAGCTGCTCTTCCCGTTCACGAAAGGACGGTTGAGGTCGTGCGCGGCCTTCACGCCGTCGAGACTCACCGCGGCCACGACGCCGTGTTCGACCAGCCAGTTCATCTTGGTTTCGTCGAGCAGCGTGGCGTTGGTGGTCATCGCGCCGACCAGTTTGCGCAGGCCCTTCAGGCGCGCGTATTCCTGCGCGCGCAGGTGGTACTTTTGCAGGAGGTCGTAGGCCAGCAGCGGTTCGCCGCCAAAGTAGCCGACCTGCAATTCGTCGTCGGGCTGGAGGCGGTCGAAGGTCCACGCGAGCGCTTTTTCGGCGATGGCTTCGGGCATGCGGCGTCCGAATTTCTTGCCCATGTAGCAGTAGGGGCAGCCCAGGTTGCAGGCATGCGTGAGGACGAGGGTCAGTTCCATGCGCGTTCCTCTTATGCCTGGCCGCGGGTGGGATCGATGTGCACGACTTTGCCGGAGCCGCCGCGAATGTTGACGTCGGGGTTCGCGTGAGCGGGCGGAAGTTCAACCGGGGCCACATCGCCTTTGGCCGGCGTGACGGGCTTCGCGGGGACTGGGCCGGGCCCGCCCAAAGGAATCGCCTGTGGCTGCGCGGGTTCAGGGGTCTTCACGGGCGCCTGCACCGGCGCGACGACGCCCGGAGGGGCGGCACGCGGGGTGGCTTCCGGCGGAGTGACCTGCGTGCTGGTTCGGCCGGGCGTCTCGACTTGCGGCGCAACGGGGGGCTCGCCGAGCGGCATAGCCTGCGGCTTTGCGGGAACGATTGGCGCAACAAGAGGCTTGGGCGCAATGCTGGTCGTGGGACCGGCGTAGGATTGATACGCCAGCAAGCCGCCCAGCCCCGCGACGGCCGCCGCGCCGATTAGCGTCAGGAACGTGCGGCGCTGCGTGGAGTACTCCTGCGAGTTCGGATACCCGGGGTCCTGCTCGGGGTCCGCGGGTTTGCGTTCGAGCGACATGGCTGCGCTTCCTCTTTAATTAAGCGGCAAGGGTTCGGGGGCGCGCACGCCGCCTTCGGGCTGGGACTGCGGCTGCGCCAGCGGCGCGGCGACTTTGCCGGGCATCGCGGCTTCCGGATGCGCGAGCGGCTGCGGCGGCTTGACGTTGGGAACCTGCCCCGGAGGCGGCTGAACCGGCGGGGGCAGAGGTTCCGAAAGCGGAATGCAGACATCGCCAGGCGGAGCCACCTGCGGCTGCGCGATTGGCTGCGGTGGCTTGACGATCGGGGGCTGCACGGGTTCCATTTGCGGCGGGCCGACTCCGCCGGGCGCGGCGATCTCGGGCTGCGCAATCGGCTGGACATTCTGCGGCACGTTTTGCGGCGCGGTCAGGGGCGTCGTCGGCTTGACGTAAGGCATATCGCCTTCGACTTGCGTCTTCGGGAAGGCGATTGGCGGCGGTTGATGCTCCGAACTGGCGTAGGTTTTGTACGCCAGCAGGCCGCCCAGGCCCGCGACGGCGGCCGCACCGATCAGCGTCAGGAAGGTGCGGCGCTGCGTGGAGTACTCTTTTGAATTCGGGTAACCCGGGTCTTCTTCGGGGTTTGCGGGGGTGCGTTGCAAGGCCATGAATGCGCTCCTCTTGTTCTGCTGGATTTAGACGAGGCAGGGGGAAGAAAGTTGCGCGATCCCCGCGAAAAAATGTGCACGGTGCGTGGTCGCGGAAGTTTTGTGTCGTGACAACATCATCGCGGCGCCGCATTCCCGACAGCGCATGGGTCGCCAATGACGGCGACCCATGGCAACCAAACGGCGGATCAAATCCATTTAGGGGCGCACATCCGCGAATTGGGAATCTCTGAACGGCGCACGGAGGAGCCAAGCACCTCCGTGGCAAACGTACGACCGAAATTTCACACTTCACTAAACGGCGGGTAGAGATTAAGCACAGGCGCCATGAGCATCCCGGTCGCCCTCGTCTGGCACCAGCACCAACCGTACTATAAGGACACGTCCACGGGCGAGATGGCCCTGCCGTGGGTGCGCCTGCACGGGATCAAAGATTATTACGGCATGGCCAAGCTCGTGGAAGAGTTCCCGGGCATGCGCTGCACGATCAACCTCGTCCCGTCGATGCTCACGCAGCTCCTCGATTACGTCGAAAACAAGGGCACCGACCCCTTTTTGCGGCGCACGCAGATGCCGGCTTCGTCGATGACTTCGGGCGACGTCGAATTCGTCCTCGATCATTTCTTTATGGCGCAGTGGGACCGCATGATCCGCGTGCATCCGCGCTACCGGGAATTGCTCGAGATGCGGCGCTTCGGGCGGCGCGGGGCGCGGGCCGCGGCGCAGGACTTTACCGAGCAGGACGTGCGTGACCTGCAGGTCTGGTTCACGCTGGCGTGGTTTCACCCGGTCTGCTTTGACGAATACGAAGTCCTGCGGACCTTGCGCGCCAAGGGCAAGGGCTTCACCGATGCCGAGAAGGACGCGCTGCTGGCCGTCGAGCAGGAAGTCCTGGGGCGCGTGATCCCGCTGCACCGCAAGTTGCTGGAAAGCGGGCAGCTCGAACTCACCACGACCCCGTTTTACCACCCCATTCTGCCGCTCCTGTGCGACATGCGCAGCGCCAACGCGGCCATGCCGCGCACGCCCATGCCGCGCGGCTACCAGGCGCTGGTCGAAGACGCCGAAGCGCACGTGAAGAAGGCGATGGACTTCCACAAGCGCATCCTGGGCGAAAGCCCGGCGGGGATGTGGCCCGCGGAAGGCTCCGTCTCGCCGCAGATCCTGCCGCTATTGGCCAAGCAGGGCGTGCAGTGGATCGCGACGGACGAAGAGATTCTGAGCGCGTCGCTTGGGACGGGCCTGCGCGGAGGCTTTGGGACGCTGGACCGCCCGGATCTGCTCTACCGCCCGTGGAAACTCGAATACGAGGGCGGCTCGATGAACGCGGTCTTCCGCGATCACGCGCTCTCGGACCTGGTGGGCTTTCAGTACCAGAATTGGGACGGCGAAGCCGCCGCGACGGCGTTCCTGACGCGCCTTGAAGCCGCCTCGCGCGGGCGCCCCTGCGGCGACGAGACGCTGGTCACGGTGATCCTGGACGGCGAGAACTGCTGGGAGCATTACCCCGAGCAGGGCGTGGGCTTTTTGCGGCACCTGTACCGCCGCCTGCAGGACGGGGAGAAGGGCCTGACGCCGACGCGCGTGAAGGATTTCATCCAGGCGCATCCGCCGAGCAAATCGATCGCGCCGGGCAAACTGTTCCCGGGCTCGTGGATCAACCACGATTTCTACATCTGGATCGGGCACACCGAAGACCGCAAAGGCTGGGAGTATGTGTTCAGCACGCGTGAAGACCTGGTTGCGGAGACCAAGCGGCGCGGCGTGAACCCGCTGGATTTCTCGCACGGGCACGGCACGCCGCTGCCCACGGAAGATCCGGCCCTGGTGCACGCCTGGGAATCGCTCTACATCGCAGAAGGCTCGGACTGGTTCTGGTGGTTCGGCGACGACCACAGTTCGGGCAACGACGAAGCCTTCGACCGGCTCTTCAGACAGCATCTCAAGAACGTGTACACGTACCTGAAGCTGCCCGCGCCGGCGTACCTCGACCAGCCGGTGATGGGCGCGCGCGGCAAGAGTTCGTTCACGCTGCCGCATAGCGTGCTGGAACCGGTGCTGGACGGGCGCGTGACGAGTTACTTCGAGTGGCTGGGCTCGGGCGAATACCGCCCGGACAAGGAAGGCGGCGTGATGGAAGCCGCTGCGCCGCCGCTGTGCCACCAGATCAACTTTGGCTTTGACCGCGACCACCTGTTCGTGCGCGTGAATTTCCAGGAGGAGCCACGCGGCGCGCAGGACGGCGCGCGCGTCAAGTGCGTGCGCCTGCTCTTTGCCGATCCCAAGGACGCGATGCTGGAGATCGAGCGCGGCCCGCCCCTGAAGCTGAGCCACCAGGGCGCATGGCTTGCGGCCAAGCTGGCCACCGAAGTCGCCTGGGACGAGATCCTCGAGGCGAAATTGAGCTTCGCGAGCTTGGGCCTCGAGCGCAGCAAGGAAATCTCGTTTTTCGTGCAGCTTGAAGACAGCGACGGGCGCACGGAACGCTATCCGCGCAATTGCGCGCTGTCCTTCGCGGTGCCGCCAGAAGACGTCGAAGAGCGCGACTGGATGGCGTAGGGCAGTTGAATCGGCGATTTAGTTGCTTATGAACTTTAAAATCATCATTAGGTTACTGCTGTGGTTCGCCATCATTTATATTGATACCATCGATTGGCTTTCTAAATTTCTTGAAGACATCAGAAAGAGTTAGTTGAGCTAATGTATTCATATATTCTCTTGGGTTATCGGGGCGATTATCTGGCTTCATATTAATTGTGAAATAGTCATTAAAGGTAAGACTAAGATTGCAAGTATCAGGTTTATTTGCGGGAGTCATTATTCTCTCCGCGTTGGGAATCCTAGAAGTGACTGTATGCGATTTAACGGAAAAAATATTTTCGTGGAAAGACACAATGAGCTTTGCGTAGAGCAAGGAATTGACATTGTTAAAAGCTGCCGAGGCATTCTCTGGCGATGTAATGGCAAAAATCGCAGTCTTTATAATTTCTACGAGTTTATCCCAAATATGTGATTCAGTTCCAAATTTGTTTACGACTTTCTCCAACATCTCTACATGGCTAATTTTTAAAGTTTGGGTTACGAGTTCCTCGAAATAAGGCTTTAAGGAGATTCCCTTGCCTTTTATTATAGAAATCAACTTATCAATTTTGTCAGCTAAAATTCCATCTGAATATGAAACCCCCCACTTTTCTACGGCTAAATTCATCGCTTTACAGCGCTTCCACTCCGCAAGTACCTCCAAGTAAAGTTTTGCATTTTCACCGAGTAAGTTTAAATAGCTTTGCAAAACTGCGACGCATTGGAGCCACGTAGCAAGTTCTAACTCAATTATTCCATCTGGCCAAACCGGAATGCCATTCACTTTAAAATCAGCATAAACACCAATGGTTTCGAGGATATGTACCCTTTGCAATTGTTCCTTGGTTTGATTATCGGCATCCACCTGTTTTTCGATAGGCAGAAGGTCATAGGTTCCTAGGGCGAAAGTATTGCGGTCATTGGCATCCACAAACTTAACAAGGTGCCCATTTTTTTCGCAAATTTCGGTAGGTTTAATTAATTGCAACGATTGGCCCGGAATGCCAGCACGAGCTATGACCCAGATTTTGTCGTGCATAAACGTTTTCTGAAAAAAGTATGGCTTATTTTCTCCCATATATGCTGCAAGGGTCTTTTTTTGTTTCTCCCATTCTTCAATACTCCGAAAAGCATATGCAAAATATTTTGGCTTTGCTCTTGAAGTGACTCCGCTATGGTTTGTTACCACCTTCCAAAAGGCCTCTGGAGATTCAAACCCTAGTGACTTTGCATTTGCGGCTTCATAAAGGGCCTTTGCTTTTCTAATGACAGAACTGGTTAAAGGTCGTGTCAGTCCTGCCGGAGATTTTGCTTCTTCAGCAGAATTGTGACAGAGGAGACAGAGTGCTGCTAGGTTTTTAAATGAATTATTTCTTGGATTTCGATCTATGTGGTGAATCTGGATTCTTTCTGCTTGGCAGAAGCAACACCTATTCTTATTAAGGATTTGGATCCCATGTACAATTGAACCGGGTATTGCAACTCGGTGCCTAGGTTTCTCTGAGGGGCTATATTTTTTGGGAGATTGCTTCATATGCGCCACTCCATCTTGTGGTGACAAAGGATAGCGCTGATCTTGTTGAAGGAAGTTGTAAAAGGATGAATATTTTATGTCGCTGTTAGGACCTCATCGCTCGTAAGGCAATATCTGGAGCCGAATCTCCATGGCATTTCCGCGAACATTTTGCAGACTCAAGCGTCTAAAAACTGGAGCAAATCTCAAAAGATAGGGAGAAGCTCCCAATTGAGTTGCGCGAGGCGTTCGGGTAGCCTGTGCGGGCTCTCTAAGATGGGAGGGGGGACCTTCCGGTATGCTGGGTTCTGGTCTGGGCTCGCGATGGCTGCTGTGCGTGCTTGCCGCGTCCCTGTACGCGGGCGGGGCGCTCGCTTCTGAAGCGCCCCGGCCAACCGACGCGCCGCTGACCGCGCTGAATCATCCGCCCGCGTCCACAAGTCCCGCGCTTCAAACTCCGTCCGCCACGCCCACACCGCCCGTCGAGACGCCGCTGCCCGAAAGCTGGAAAGAAGGCTTGGGCGAAGGCGTGAATCTGGGCCTTGCCGCGAAACATCCCAACGATGTGGGCCTGAACAAAGATCCCGATGTCTTCGTCTTCGAGGACTTCGAAGGCGACAAGGTTTCGGTGCCCTATAAGGAAGGCGACAAGTGGACCGACGTGATCAAGCTCACGCCGGACCTGCCGTTTTTGGGCAAGAAGTGCGGCGCGCGCGTGTGGACGTCGGGGCAGCATGGCGGCGCGTGCCGCTATTGGTTCCCGCCGGAAGCGCACAAGGCCGAGCACCCCGCGTATTTCATCCGCATGTACCGCAAGTTCGACCGCAACTGGCGCCCCGACGACCTGGCCAAAAAAGTCGGCGTGAAAGGCATGGGCATCTGCTGCCTGAAGGCGAAGTTTGACGGCCGCGGCGGCGCGGTCGCGGGCGGGACCTGCGACGGCACGAACTGGTACACGGTCGAAGACCAGCTCGTGGGCTGGGCGGGCAAGTCGGCCGGTTCGCAGGACGGCTACCTGTGGTTCTCGCACCTGTACAGCTACATGCCCTTCCCGAAGGAAGTCTCGGCCAAGCTCGGCGATTTGAACGTGAACGAGCTGCCGACCACGCGCTTCTCCTGCTATGCGAAGAAGTACGAGTACATCCAGTACGAACGCTGGTACTGCTACGAAGTGGGCCTGTACCTGAACACGCCGGGGAAGCGCGACGGCGAAGCGCGCTACTGGATCGACGGCGTTTTGCAGGCGCGTGTGACGAACATGTGTTTCCGCACCGCGGCCGACGCGCTGCCTGAGATCGCGACGCTGAATCTCTATCGCACCACGGAAAAGTTCGACCAGCCCATGACCATGTGGATGGACGACCTGGTGATCGCGCGCCGCTACATCGGCCCCGCGAAGGTCGAGAAGCCCGCCGAAAAGCCCGACGAGTCCGCGAAAAAGTAAGCGTGGATTATTGGGCCGGAAAGATGCCCGAAAAGTGCGTCTTGCGGTCTGCTTCGGGCAGCACGCTCATCAGCGCCTTGGAAAGTTCGCCCACGCGGAACGGCTTGGGCAGGCGCACGCACTGCTTCTCGAAATCCTCAAGCGCATGGAGATCGGAACTCATGGCGATGAAGCGTTCGGCCAGGCGCGGATGTTTAACCGAGAGCACGCGAAAGAGTTCTTTGCCGTTGAGCCGCGGCATCTGATAATCGGCGATAATGACATCGATGCGCGCGGAGGTCTGAATCAAATCCAAGGCGCTTTGGCCGTCTTCGGCCAACAGGACATCGACGCCGATTCCGTTGAGGAAATCGCGCAAAAAGGCCCGCATGTCGGGCTCATCGTCGACGACCAGCACCTGCAATTTTGAGGACATTGGATGCTTGTATCATTTTTCCCAAGCCGATCAATTTTTTAACGTCCAATTAACAGGTTAATTTCCCTCGTGTGAATAATGTACATGTCAACAAGCTGTAAGGAGCCATTGGTCTGCGCCTGAGTGCCAGCGAAAAAGAAAATCCGCGCAAGACAGGCATCGGGTACGCTTTAGGTGTATTGCGGGAGTGAACCAATTGAAGCTTCAAGCTGGTTGGTATGTGCGTCTGGCCTCTATATGTTTGCTTGTCCTTACAGGTGCAGGCTTGCGCGCGCAAGAAACCGGCCTGCCAGAGGACTTCGAAGCCGTCGCGCCATGGCGGCCTTACGGTGGCCTGCCCACGCCTGAATTGAGTCTGGTCCCGCAGGGCCACGCGCCGAGCGGAAAGAACGCGCTCAAGATTTCCTTCGCCGAAAGCACGCAGGCGCCGTTCGTGGGCCGTCCATTGCGCGGCACCGACGCGTGGGACAAGGCCGCGGGTATCGCCTTTTCCGTGAAGGGCGATGGCGGCGACGGCGCGCGCTTTGTCTGCGTCACGCTGATCGACGAAAGCTTCGGGCGGCGCTACAGCGCGCTGGTCAGCCTGGCCGGCAAGGATTGGCGCGAGGTGCGATTGCGTTGGGGAGATTTTGTGCCCGAAAGTACGGCCGTCGAATGGCCCGCGCCCACCAAAAACGGCCCCGAACCGGCGTTCAAGCCCAGCGCGATCCGCGCGCTCTGGGCCGGGCGCCCCTTTTATCTCAAGCCCTGGAACGCGGCTTCGTTTCAACTCGCGCATGTGCACCTCGAAGAGAAAATCGAGCCGCGCGAAGAAGCCCCGCCGGAAAACGGAGGCGTCGCGCGCACGCTGGCCAAACTGCGTGCGAAAGAACCCGTGACGATCGTCTGCCTGGGCGATTCGATCACCGCGGGCGAAGGCTTGAAGGACCGCGAGCGCCAGGCATTCGCGGCACGCCTTGAAACGCTGCTGCGTGAGCGCTTCGGTTACGACAAAATCACGGTGCTGAATCGCGGCGTGAATGGACTCGAGACGCGGCAGGGGTTGATCCTGTTGCCGCGCGAACTGGGCGAGCCGGCGCCGGACCTGGTGATCGCGCATTTTGGGTACAACGACTTCACCGCGATGTCCGAACGCAAGCTCGCGCCGGAAGCCGCCCGCGCGGCGGCGGCGGGGAATTTTCTCCAACTGATCCAGCGGGTGCGCATCCTGAGCGCCGGGAAAACGGAAGTGCTGTTGGTCGCCACGGCGCCGGGGGCGCTCGAATCGCGGCATACGTCGATGGCGTTCTTCGGCGAAGAGGCGCGGAAGGCCGCGCAGGAATTGCGCGCGGGGTTCTGCGACGGGCCGCGCAAGGCATTCGCCGATGCGCTGGCCGCGGGGAAGCTCGATGGTTATTTCGCGAAGCCCAGCGGCGGGCTCGATTTTGCGCACCCCAACGAAGCGGGGCACGAAGTCTTCGCGCGCGGCCTGCTGGAAAGTTTTCCGAAAGAGTAATCTGCGCGTAGAAATGAAAACGCGCGCTTCGTCATGAAGCGCGCGTTAAGCGTGGATGAATTTCTAGCTCGCCTTCGCGTTCAAACGCTCCAGAAAGGTCACCAGCTTGGGCGCCAGGATCGGCTTGCGCAGCAATTCCACGTTGCGCGCGCGCGCCCAGATCTCCAGCGAGAGCACCGAATCCAGCGCGGTCACGCCGACGGGCATGCCTGGGAATTCATCCTGAAATTCGCGGATAATTCGCATGCCCGTGTGGTCGGGAAGCTCGAAGTCCACCAGCAGGCCGTGCAGGGACGTCCCTATGAACGCGGCGTCCTGAACCAGTTCGAGGGCCTCCTTGGCGGTCTGGGCCCGGACAAGTTGAATTTTGTCCCCTTCTGCCCAGAAATTGATCAAAGTGTTGATTTCTTCGTCGGGTTCCGCGACAAGCAAACGCGGCACATGCACGACGGAAGGTGCAGGCCCACGAAGATAGGTAAATCCGTTCTGTGCCGTCATAGTCGTCTCTCCCTATTAATATCCGAGTGTGGGCTCTGGATTTAAGCGGGCGCAAACATTGGGCCGCGCCTCCCACAACTCCTTAAAACATTGACTTTGTCCGCACGCGTAAGTTACGGCAGGCGTGTTAGTGCTCGATTTGAGGCAGGATAAAAAGGGGGAAATTTCGCTGGCGGGACTTCGCTGCCGCTTCACAATCGCCGCACTTTTTATCTACGTAACAGGAGACGGAGATGGCCAAGCAGGCTTCACCAGAAACTTCCGGCACGCAAGGTCTTACGCCCCGCGCGAAAGATTACGGCCAGTGGTACCAGGACGTCATCAAACACGCGGAAATGGCCGACCACAGCGGCGTCAAAGGCTGCATGGTTATCCGCCCGTACGGCTATGCGATTTGGGAAAAAATTCAGCGCGAACTCGACGACCGCTTCAAGGCTACGGGCCACGTCAACGCGTACTTCCCGCTCTTTATCCCGCTCTCGTATCTGACCAAGGAAGAGAAGCACGCCGCGGGCTTCGCCAAGGAGTGTGCGGTTGTCACTCACCACCGTCTGAAAACCATCGACGGCGAAGTGCAGGTCGACCCGGACTCGAAGCTCGAAGAACCACTCGTCGTGCGCCCGACCAGCGAAACGATCATCTGGGCGCAGTACAAAAACTGGATTCAGAGCTACCGCGACCTGCCGCTTTTGATCAACCAGTGGGCCAACGTCTGCCGCTGGGAGCTGCGTACGCGTATGTTCCTGCGCACGACCGAATTCCTCTGGCAGGAAGGCCACACTGCGCATGCTACGGAAACCGAAGCGATTGAAGAAGCGCGCCGCATGCTCGATGTGTATGTCGATGTCGCCGAAAACGTGCTCGCGATGCCCGTAATCAAAGGCGCGAAGTCGCCGGGCGAACGCTTCCCCGGCGCGCTCGATACCCTGACCTTCGAAGCGATGATGCAGGACGGCAAAGCGTTGCAGACCGGCACGAGCCACTACCTTGGCCAGAACTTCGCCAAGGCCGCCGAGGTTCAGTTCCTTAATAAGGAAGGGAAGCTTGAGCATCCGTACGCGACGAGCTGGGGCACGACCACGCGCCTGATTGGTGCATTAATCATGACGCACAGCGACGACGCGGGCCTGATCCTGCCGCCGAAGCTCGCGCCGCTCCACGCGGTGATCATTCCGATCTTCAAGAGCGACGAAGAGAAGGCCAAGGTCATGGCCGAGTGCGACGCGGTCTTCAACGAGCTGAAGGCGCAGGGGCTGGCGGTGAAAGTCGACGACCGCGACCTGCATCCGGGCGCGAAGTTCTACACCTGGGAAATGAAGGGCGTGCCCGTGCGCATCGAGATTGGACCCAAGGACGTGGAGAAGGGTTCGCTGTGCATCGTGCGCCGCTTTGTCGCCGAGAAGGAAGGCGAGAGCGAGCAGGATCTGCGCAAACGCAAGAAGAGCTTCGTGCCGCGCGCGGAAGCGCTGGCCGGCATGAAGGCGCTGCTCGACGGGATGCAGCAGGAATTGCTCGAACGCGCGAAGGCCATGCGCGCCAAGCGCACGCGGATCATCGATTCGCTCGCCGACTACGAAAAGTTCTTCAACGAAGGCGGCGGCTTTGCCTGGGTGCATTGGGGCGGCACCGCCGAAGATGAAGACGCGATGGCGAAAAAGTTCGAGACGAGCATCCGCTGCATTCCGTATGCGGACCAGATTCCCGAAGCGGGCCGTGGCGCGGGCACGTGTATTTTCACGGGCAAACCCAGCACGCAGCGCGTGGTGATGGCGAAGGCGTATTAGTATGGGAAGTGGGTGGCCCAGGCCGGAACGAAGTGAGGCCTGGGTCGCGCAGCGACATGAAGCCTCATCATACGCGCGGTTCGATCCGAAAACGGCACGCCGGGTATGCGTGTGTTCAAGACGGGGCTTCTGGTGCGTTTCGCTAGAACTCAACGCACCCGGCCCTCGCTTGCGCTCCGGGCCGGGCCACCCCGCGCATGCTGACCGTCCTGTGGTAGGCTTTCCATATGGACTTCTTCTTCGCGAATCCCGGGTGGCTGTGGGCGCTGCCCCTGGCGCTCGCGCCGGTGCTCTTTCACCTGCGCGCGCGCTCTCGCGAACGCGTGGTCGATTTCCCCGGCGCGTTCTTTCTGCACGATCCGCTCAAACCGATGGCCGAGCGCAAGCGCAGGCTCGAAGATCTCTTTCTGCTCGCGCTGCGCTGCCTGATGCTGGCGCTGTTATTCGGCGTGCTGGCCAACCCGCAGCACCGCAGCGGCGCTGCGCTCGATGAAAGTTCGGGCAGCGAACTCGTGGAACTCGCGCTCGACGACTCCCCCGGTGTGGCGCTGCGCAAGGCGCCCAATGAAAAACCGATCCCCGGCCACGCGCCGGAGTGGCTCGCGCAGGAATTGAGCGAACTTGAACGCCTGCTTCCGCCCGGCCCGCGGCGTCGCCTGGGCCTGGAGACCGCGACAGGCCGCAACCTCGCGCCGGGCAACACGGGCCCCCTGGTGAAAAAGTTTACGGAACTCCCCGCGGCGGCGGCGCGTTCTGGAGACCGCGCGGGCCTGCTCACGCGCGCGCTCTCGGTCTGCCGCGACGCGCTTGAAGACCGCCGCATCGTGGTGCTGTACACCGACGGCGGCGCGGCCGAAGACGAAGGCACGGAGCACGCTTTGCAGCAGCGCTGGGACGCCGCGCTCGAAGGCTTTGAAGATCCCAAAACCGCGCCCGTGCTGGTGCTCTACCAGAATACGGCCAAGCCCGCGCGTCAATGGAGCGTCGAGATTCCCGGCGTCGTCACGCCGGGCCCCGCACCCGACCCGACCTACACGCGCCCGCCGCTTGCGGGCCAGCCCTTCGCGCTGAAAGTCCGCGTGCATTGCTTCGCGGGCGCAGGCCGGCGCGTACTGCGCATCGAAAGCTCGGCGCTCAAGGACCAGAGCGTACCCGCGCTGCTCAACACGCCCGCGCGGCTCTTCGAACAGAGCGTGGAGCTGGATGAAGGCGGCGAGAAAACCTTTGACGTGCCTGCGCTGCAAGCCGAGCCCGGCGCGATCTGGTTTCGCGCGCGGCTGGACGAGCCCGACGAACTGCCCTTCGACGACGAAGCAGAGCTAGTCGCTCCAGTGCGCCCCGCGGGCGCGGTGGTGCTGTGGGATACGCGCCGCGTAAGCGATGCGGCGCCGCGCGCGGGCGTCGATACGACGCTGGCCGCACTTAAGCTCGCGCTCGACCCGCTGGCTGGGACGCCGCAGAGCCGGGTGAAGTTGTCCGTCGAGCCGCGCTCGGCCGGCGTGCCCAATTTTCCGCCCGGCGCGTGCGTGGTTGCGCTGCACGGGCCCGGCGGGCCAAGCCTAACGCAGGAGCAGGCCGAGCGCTTGCGCGGGCGCGTGCAGGACGGCTTGACGCTGGTCTGGATTCCCGACTTTGCCGTGCGGCCCGAAGACTGGCCCGCGCCGGGATTGGGCCGCGCGCTGGCCAGCGACCCGCTTTTGCCGCTTGCGCTGCAACAGGCAGAACACCGCGTCGGCGAAACGGAAGCGCCGTGGAAACTCGCTTTCTCCAGCCGCGCACATGCGGTCCTCGCGCCGTTCGCCGAAGGACGCAACGGCAATCTGGGCCAGCTTGCGCTGCGCGCGCGATTGCTGCTCGGACAGGCGGCGCTCGAAGGCGCCGAGCCGGTCCAGGTGCTCGCGCGCTTCGACGATGGCTGGCCGGCACTGGCGCTGCAACGCTGCGGCGACGGGCAGGTGCTGCAATGGGCCTTTGGCATCGAAGCGTCTGGCGGCGTGGCCGAAAGCGCGGCTTTCCCGATTCTGCTAGCGGAAGTGCTCGAGTGGGCCGCGGGCGGGCGCCTGCCGGAGTCGGCTTCGGCGCGCACACTGCCCGGGGGACTTTCGGTACTACCTTTACCGCCGGGCGCTAAGCCACGCTCCGGAGTGCTCGATGGACCGTGGGATTTCGCGAAATTCGAAACGGAAACGCGCCGCGCGGGGTCGTGGACGCTGGTCGTCCCGCCGCGCGCGGAAAGCGTGGCGCTCCCGGACCTCGATCAGGCCGGCCTGTATCGCTTTCGCATCGGCACGGAGACGCGCTGGTTGCGCCGACCCTTTCCAGAAGCCGACACGACGCTGGAACCGTGGCCGGAGGAATTGGAGACGCGCCTCACGCGCGCGGCGAAGGACTCGGGAGGCGGAGTCGCGCACACGCCCCAGGAACTCGCGAAATTATTGTCGAACCTGCGCCCCGGGCGCTCGCTCAATCCGTGGCTGTGGGTGCTCTTCGCACTGGCAATGCTGGTGGAACTGGGCGTTTTGGTCTACCGAGGCGGAGCAGGGTAGTTACCCAATCGTTCTTCCGACCGCTTTCGCAATCGGTTCGAGGCTCTTGAGCAGCTTGGCGAACGCCTTGAAGTCCAGTGTCTGCGCGCCATCGCTGAGCGCGTGGTCCGGGTCCGGCGAGACTTCGATCATCAACCCATCCGCGCCGCAGGCGAGCGAAGCCTTGGCCATCGGTTCGATGAAGCTGCGCTTGCCGATCGCGTGGCTGGGGTCGACGAAGACCGGCAGGTGCGACAGCTTCTGCAGCATCGGCACGATGGACAGGTCGAGCGTGTTGCGCGCGTGGTCGGCGAACGTGCGCACGCCGCGCTCGCACAGGATCACCTGGTAATTGCCGCCATGCAGGACGTATTCGGCGGCCATCAGCAGCTCTTCCATCGTCGCGGACATGCCGCGCTTTAAGAAGACCGGCTTGTCGATCTTGCCCACGCGTTTGAGCAGTGCGAAGTTCTGCATGTTGCGCGCGCCGATCTGGACGACGTCGGCGGCCGCGGCGACGGCTTCGACGGTGTTCGTGTCCATGACTTCGGTCACGGTGCCGATGTCGAATTGTTCGCCGATTTCCTTCAGAATATCGAGGCCCTTCTGTTCCAGGCCCTGAAAGCTGTAAGGGCTCGTGCGTGGCTTGAAGGCGCCGCCGCGGACCAGGTGCACGCCGTGGTCCTTCAGGAACTTCGCGACTTCGGCCATCTGCGCTTTGGTTTCGACGGAGCACGGCCCCGCGATCACGGTCAGGCGCTTGGAAGAAATTTCCGCGCCGCGGATCTTGATCGTCGTGCCTTCCGGCTTCATCTCGCGCAGCACGAGCTTGTAACCCTTGGTCACCGGGATGCATTGTTCCACGCCCGGGCAGGCTTCAATGGGCAGCGAATTGACCGGGCCTTTGTTGCCGGTGATGCCGATGGCGGTGCGGCCCGCGCCCGGCATGGGGTGCGGCACGAAGCCCATCGTGCGGATTTCGGCGCTGACTTTTTCAATTTGTTCCGGTGTCGCGTCGCTGCGCATCACGACCAGCATGGGGGCATCCTCAGTTGGCTGAAATTGCACACGTTCCGAAAATTCGATCCGGCGAATCGGACTTCCGAAGCGCGGGATCGCGTACGGAAAACTTATCTATATCAGGAGTAACTGGTTATGGAAATGAGCGTTTGCGGCACGCGGGATGCTTTCTTAACGCCCGGGAGAGTGGGGCATCGGGAGATTCAACGTGGAGTTGGAATTTGAAGAGACGTTACTGAAGCCGGCGGTGTTGGTGTGCGATGACGATCAGAATCACCGCGAGCTGTTGCGCGAGTTCCTGACCGACGACGGCTTTCCAGTGATCCTGGCCAAGGACGGCCGGGAAGCGCTGCGCAAGGCCAACGTCAATATCGGCGCGATGATCTTGGATTTGCACATGCCGGATCTGGACGGCCTGACGGTCTGCCGCAGGCTGGCCAAGCTGAAAGCGGGCATCATGCCGCCGACGCTGATCCTGACGGGCGCCACCAGCCCGGAATTGCGCGCCCATGCGCTCGCGGCCGGCGCGCTTGAATGCCTGATCAAGCCGGTGAGCCTGAGCGAGCTGCGCGTGCACGTCGCGGCGCTTGCGCACATTGACCGGAGGCTCGATCCGCTAACAATGCGCCAGCAATACCTCGTGGCCGTCGAACGCGAACGCTTCCGCGAACGCGTCAATCAGGCGCAACTGCGGCGCAATTTCGAGTCTTCGCTGAATTAAGCGGTCCGCCGCGCGGGCGCCTTAAAACTCCTGCGCGTGCTCGACGTTCAGTACAAAGACCTTGCCGTCGCCGATGCGCCCGGTGCGCGCGCCGGCAACGAGGGCCTGTTCGACTTTCTCAGATACCGCGTCTTCGCAAAGGATCTCGATGCGCAGCTTGGGCAGAAAGATCGCTTCGTATTCACGGTCGCGGTAAAGCTCCAGGTGCCCCTTTTGGCGCCCGTAGCCGCGTACCTCGATGCAGAGGATCTCCACCACGCCCTCGGGGGGCAGCTTTTCAAGCACGCCCTCCAGCTTGAAGGGCTTGATCAGCGCCGTGAGTTTCTTCATCGCGTTCTAATGTGCTATCCGTGCCGCAGGAAGCTTTGCACGCGCAATGTCTCGCCGCCCTTGGCGATCGAGATGTTCGCGACGTGGCCGATCAGGATCGCCTGAATGGCCTGGTCCAGCGGGGCCATGCGCTCGGTCAGTTCCGCGTCGAAGGGCCGTCCGAAGAAATCCTGCTGGATCCCGGTGTCGGCGCCGCCGTGGCCGCCTTCCTCATGCTCGATCTTGATCTTCTGGATGCCTTCCTTGGGGCTGAACAGGATCAGGCTTTCGCCGGCCAGTTCCTCCAGGCCGTGGACGGCCACGTTGCCGCCGGCCCATTGCGTGCTGTGGACTTCCTTCAGCTCGATGCGGCCGCCGGTGCCTTCGATCTGGATGTGCCAGCCTTCGTAGCTCGCGAACGCTGTCAGGCTATAGGTCACCTGAATGCCATTGCGGTAATCGTAAATCACGCTGGCCTGGTCTTCGATGTCGATGGACTTGTCGAAGACGCAGCCGTCGCGGATGTAACCGTCCGCGGCTTCAGCTTCCTTATAGAGCTGCGTGTTGACCTCGTTCTTCCACATGTCGACGTAGAAGTCGCACTGCTTGGCGTGCGCGCAGGTTTCGCAGCGTTCGCCGCGGAACGGGCCGTTCTTGCCGTAGAAGAAGAGCCCGCCGGTCGCGCGCAGTTCGTTGGGGATGGATTCTGCGAGCCAGTTCAGGGCGTCGAAGTGGTGGCTGGCTTTGTGGATCAGCAGACCGCCGGAGTTCTGCTTGATGCGATGCCAGCGGCGGAAGTAGTCCGCGCCGTGGCGCCGGTCCAGGTTCTCGTGGAAGTTGATCGTGAGCGGCTTGCCGATGCGCCCGCTTTTGATGATCTCCTTCATCTTGGTGATCGCGGGACCATAGCGCATGTTGTGCGTGACAAAGACTTCGCCGCCCTTGTCCTTATAGCGCGCCTGCGCTTCGATGATCTTGCGCGCCTGCTTGGCGGTGACGCAAAGCGGCTTTTCGCTGATCGCGCGCTTGCCGGCGCCCAGCGTCTGGATGATGTACTCGGCGTGCGTCGAATCGCGGGTGGCGATGATCACGGCGTCCGGGTTGGCTTCGCGCAGCATCGCACGGAAATCGCACCATGTGGGCAGGTCGGCCTTGAGCAGCTTGTTCGCGGCTTCGAGGCGCAGCGGGTTGTGGTCGAAAAGCCCGACCAGCTCGCAGTGCTTCGTGTAGGTCTCCAAAAGCGGCTTGCCGAACATGTACAGCCCGCGACCGCCGGTGCCCGCCAGCACGTACCGTTTCCGTTGCATTGCGCCTCCAAGGGGTGGGTTGGGATCGCCACAACTTCCCAAGTGCCGCGCCGGAATCAATGGGATTTTCGGCCCCCCGGGCAAGCAGGTTGCGACCGTGCCGCGCCGCGGCTATCCTTCCTTCTTAATAGGCAGGCGGGGAGCGTGCATGTCGAAGCACGAAGGCAAGGGAAAGCGCAAGTCCGGGCGCTATAAGACGCGGCGGTCGTCCGACGCCGCGGTGGAGATCAGCGTGGATGGCCCGATTCCGGCGCTGCGCGGTGTGCAGGTCGCCCAAGTGCGCATGGGTCCGGAAGACGCCGCGGATACCGGCTTTGAACTGCGCGATCCGGAAGACTTCGCTCCGGCTCCTGCCCTGCTGACGCCCGCGGCCTTCGCGCTGGCCACGCTGTTCGACGGCGAACGCACCGCGGAAGACGTGGCCAAGGAATTCGAGCAGCGCTACGAACAGTTCCCGCCGCCCGAACAGGTTCTCAATCTCGCCAAGCAGCTCGACGAAGCGCTGTACCTCGACAGCCCGCGCTTTCAGCAGCGCATGCGCACGGCCCTGCTCAGCTACCTTGATTCGCCCTCGCGACCGATGGTCCACGCGGGTACGTCGTACCCCAAGGATCCGGACGAACTGCGCGAACGCATCGCAGGGTATTTCACCGCGCCGCAGGGCCCGGGAAAAATTCCCGACGGGCCGCCCACCAAAAACGACCTGCGCGCGTTGATGGTTCCGCACATTGAATTGAACGTCGGCGGGCCGACCTGCGCACATGGCTACAAGCAGTTGCTCGAGCGTTCGCAGGCCGACTTGATCGTGGTGCTGGGCGTCGCGCACAAAGGCCCGTCGCAGCCGCTCTTCCATATTTCCAAAAAAGAATTCGAGACGCCGCTGGGCAACGTGAAGGTCGAACGCGGCCTGGCCGAACGCCTGCAGGAAGCCGTGGGCGGCGAACCGCAGGTCATGGAGATCGCGCACCGCACGGAATTCTCCGTCGAATTTCAGGCGCTCTTCCTGCAGACGCTGCTGAAGGACCGCCAGAAGCGCGACTTCGAAATCGTGCCCGTGGTCTGCGGCGCGGTCGAACCGTACCTCGACAGCGAAGAAGAACCCACCGAGTGCGAGAGCTTCCAGCGCTTCGCCAATGCGCTGGGCGAAGAGCTTTCGAAGACCAGCCGCAAGTGGTGTGTGATTGCGAGCGTCGATCTATCGCACGTCGGACCGAAGTTCGACCACTCGACCTCGATCGACCACAAGGTGCTGCTGCCCATCGAACGCGGCGACAAGCGCCTGCTCGGTGCGCTGCAGTCGCTCGACCGCAAGGCGTTCTTCAATGAAGTGCAGCGCACCAAGAACGCGCGCAATTGGGACGGCGTGCTGGCACTGCTGGCCATGCTCACCGCCGCCAACGGGAATCTCAAATCCGCCGAACTGCTGCGCTACGAACAGTGGCTCGAAGCGCCCACGAAGTCCGCGGTCACCTTCGCCTCGATGGCTTTCCGGGGCTGACCGCTTTTCCCGCATGAACATCGTGCTGCTGACCAGCGTGGACGGGAACGGCGGCTCGCCTTCCACGGCCTATCACACCGCACGCTTGCTCGCGCGTGCCGGACACCAGGCCACGCTTTTCGCGCCGGGCAACTATTGGAAGGAACGCGGCGCGCGCGAAGGCGTGGCCGTCGACGCGTCGCTGGAACTCAAGCGCGGTTTCCATCCGTTGAGCTTCTGGCGCGACTGGCGCCGCTTCCGCAAATTCATGCGTGCGCAGAAAATCGACGCGGTCCTCGTGCAGAAAAGCCCGGAACAGTGGCTTGCGCGCTTCGCGCTCGCGGGCTTCGCCAAAAAAGTCGGCTTCGTGCGGTTGCGCGGTGTGGTCTTCGCAATCAAGCCCAGCTCGTTCAACCGCTGGCTACACCATTCGCAGCAGCGTGTGGCCTGTTCGGCCAGCGTGATCGCGGAGCAATACGCCAAGCTGCCGGGCTTCGACCGCGCGCGTGTGCGCGTGCTGTTGGAAGGCGTCGATATCGAACGCTACACGCCCGCCACGCTGCAGGAACGCGCCGAAGCGCGTAAAACGCTGGGCCTGGACCCCGAAGCGCTGGTCCTCGGCACGGCGGGTCGGCCCAGTTCCGTTAAAGGCCACGACCTGCTCCTGCGCGCCTTCGCCAAGGCCGGCCCGTTTGCCGACCGGCCGCCGGTCAAGCTCGCGATCTTCTGGGATGAATCGCGGCGCGGGCCTGGCGCGTTCACCAAGGAACAGTTTGACGCCAGCGCGCGCGAGCTCGGCGTTGCCGAGCGCGTGCTCGTGCGACCCGGAAAACTCGACGACATGCGCACGGTCTACCGCGCGCTTGACGCGTACATCCTGCCGTCGCGCGGCTCGGAAGGCTCCAGCCGCGCGGGGCTCGAAGCGAGCGCTTCGGGCCTGCCGCTGATTGCTTCGCATGTCGGCGTGCTGCCGGACCTGATTGAAGATGGCCAGACTGGGCGCCTCGTGCCGCCCAACGATGAAGCCGCGCTCGCCGCGGCGCTGAAAGAATTGATCGCGCATTGGCCGGCCGCGCAGTCGCTGGGCGCGGCCGCGCGCACACGCATGGAAGCCAAGTTCCGCGACACGCAGTACGCAGACGCGCTGGCCAGACTGATCGAAGAAGCCGTCGCCGAGGCCCGCGCCAAGTGACCGCGCCCGCGGATTGGGCCGCGCACCTCGCCGCCAGCTTGCGCGCGCGCCAGATCGCGGGGCTCGAACGCCGCCTGCGCGTGGCCGAAGGCCCAGGCGTGCGGGTGCGGCTCGACGGGCGTGAGGTTCTGCATTTTGCGAGCAACGATTACCTGGGTTTGAGCGCCGCGCCGGAAGTCGTCGCCGCGGGCCAGGCCGCGCTTTCCACGCAGGGCGCGGGCGCGACCGCCAGCCGGCTGGTGTGCGGCACCAAGCCTGCGCACGCGGACCTCGAAGCCGCGCTCGCGAAATTCAAGCGCACTGCCGCCGCGCGGGTCTGTTCGAGCGGTTATCAGGCTTCGCTCGCGGTCATTGGCGCGCTTTTGGAAAATGGTGCGGAAGAAAATGCGGAGTTCCCCGCACCGGCGGTACTGCTCGACCGACTCAGTCATGCCAGTCTGCTCGACGGCGCGCGGCTTTCGGGCGCGCGCGTGCGCACCTTCAAGCACAACGATGCTGAAGACCTGCGGCGTCTGCTTGAGAAAGAGAATTCCGGCACGCGCGTGCTGGTCTGCGTCGAATCGCTGTATTCGATGGACGGCGATGTTGCGCCATTGCGCGAACTCTACGCCGTAACGCATGCGGCGGGTGCGCTGTTGTTGGTCGATGAAGCCCACGCGACCGGCGTGCTGGGGCTCGGCGGACGCGGCGTGCTTTCCGAAGTCTTCGATGCGGCGTTGCCGCCCGATGTGGTTGCGCTGGGCACGCTCTCCAAAGCGCTCGGCAGCCAGGGCGGCTTTATTTGCGCGGCGGAAGATGTCTGCAAGCTGCTTGAGCACGCGGGGCGCGCGTTTCTCTTTACCACGGGCCTGGCGCCGGTGAATGCCGCGACCGCGCGGGCCGCGCTGAAAATGATCGAAGCAGACGAAGCCCACGGCGGCGCGCGCCGCAAAGGTTTGCTCGAAAAGTCCGAACGCTTGCGGAACGCGCTGCGCACGCAAGGCTGGACCGTTTTGGGCGGACCCGGGCCGATCATTCCTGTGGTGGTGGGCGCGGAAGAAGCGGCCGTCGCGCTCGCCGCCGAGCTATTAAAGGAAGGCCTGTGGGTTCCGCCGATTCGCTTTCCCACCGTCAAGCGCGGGCAGGCACGGCTGCGGATTTCCTTAAGCGCCGCGCACACCGATGCGGACCTTGCGGTGCTCGAGAGAGCCTTGGCCGCGCGTAAGCCCTGACTTCCCTGCCGTTGACAAGTCGCGCAATCTCACTGAACGTGCACCCACCGCGTATGAGCGACCCGATCCCTAACTCCCCCGCCGCACCGACGCTCGAAGCCGCGTTAGAATTGCCTCTGCATCGCGCCTTAATTCGCAGCCTGGCTGCCGCGCCCAAAAATATTCTGCGCCCCTTCACGCGCTGGCCGTTCTGGGTGCTCGCGCTCTCCGGTTTGCTCTGCGGATTGTTGCTGCCGGGCCGCCTGGGTGGGATCTTCAAACCGGAAGTCGTCGCCGAGCGCACCGCCTCCGCGACCATCGCGGCGTCCTTCGCGCTCAATCTGCTCGCGCTCGCGGTTGCGTTTTGTCTTTTGCCCGGTGCGAATTCGCGGCGCAGCTTTGATTTTTTCAGCGGGTGGCTGCGCGGGGCCTTGTGGACCGGGCTTGCTTTTTGGGGCCTGAAAATCTCCGCGGGCCCGGGCCTCTCCTTTTCCTTCGCGATGGAGCTGGCGGCGCTCACCGCGGCGTATCAAGCCGCGCTGATCGGCGCCGCGGCGCTGCTGGAAATCATCTGCCGGCCGCGCGTTTTGATTGGGCGCATGCTGCTGGTGCTGGCCGTGGTCTTTTGCACCGGCGGGATCTTCTGGACCAAGCCGCTGATCCAGTATTTCAAGCGCCTGCCGACACAGGGCCTGACGCCGGAGGAACTCGCCGAACGGTCCGTCGACCGCTCGTGGGCCGCGACCGCGACGGAGCAGGGCGTGCTCACGCTCAGCCCGACCATGGGCCTGGCCAGCGCGTGGAACACGACTTCGACGGGCTTCGATCTGCTCAAGGCCGGCGAGACCTACAATGTCTGGATCGGCTCGTACGATCTGCTCAGCTATCCGCCGCTCTGGCCCTTTGATGCGAAGCCGCAGGGCGCAGCGGAAGGCGAAACCATGCGCGCGCCGGGCCTGGTGTTGGGAATCGGTTTGTGGGGCTTGCTCTTGATCTGCGTGTGCGATTTGCTTCTGTCGGCCACGCCGCGCCCGCGTCCCGCACCCGAAACTTCCAGCCTGCCCGCCGCGCCGCAGCCGTCCTTCGCGCCCGCGCTTTAGGTTACGGATTCAAACCGCCGTTGAGCGCGCGGTCGATGGTGTCCTTGCCCTGCTGCGCGTCCTTGATTTCTTCCGCGGTCAACTTGCGCACAGTCATAAACGCGACGCCCGCGGCCTTGGCTTCGCGCAGCATCCGGATTGCGGTCAGCGCCGCCCAGGCTTGCGCCGCGTGCGAAGACTTCACGCTCACCGTGGCTTTGGGCTGCTGTTTGACCAGGCTTTGTAAGAGCGCTGCGGTCAGTTCCATTTTCTTCCCGCCATTCTCCGTGAGAATTTTTTCTCCCGAGTAAACCGGCAACTCGACGCTCGCGCCAACCGTCGCGTCGGCGCCGGGCAGCGCAAGCTCCCAGGCTGGCTCTTTTTCGAATTGTACCCGCACCTTCGGCACGCCGAGCGCATACGCGGCGGTGAAAAGCGCTTCGACCGCGCCCCACGGCGCCTTGCGGTCCACGCTCAGATCCAGCACCACCGGGCGCACGCCTTCCTTATTGCCCGGCGGCAGCGCGGTCTTCAAGAGTTCGCCGACCGTGCGCCAGCTCTCATCGGGTATGGCCCAATGGGTTGCGCCCAGTTTGGTCGCGCCGCCGTTGATGCTCAGCGTCTCGCCCTGAATCGAAATCGGGACGTGTTCTTCGGCGCGGATTGCGTTGGTGAGCACCAATAAAAGGAACGTGGCGGCGCACAGGTTCTGTTTCATGCGTTTAAAATTAGAAATCGGCGCGGCGAATGCAATCGGAAAGTGTGGGCGGCTTTGGTGGGGGACGCTTTTAAAAAACCCCGACCGGCGGTTGGCGCAGCGTGATTCGGTCTGCGTTACCGCCGGTCGGTGTAGGCCCCGCCAGCTGCTCTCGGGCTGCGGGGCCCTCTGCTCGACAATGGGCGGAGAAAATGGGCCGCGTCATTGCGAGTCGCTTCTCGTTTCACTCGATAGGCCCCCCTTCCTAGCCAAGAGATGACATCGGGTGGCTGCCCATTCCTAGAGCGGACGGGAGCCGGGGCAGGTGTGTAAAATCGGGCAGAAAATTTGATTCGGCTAAGTCCATATGCAATAAAGCCATGCGCGGATGTGCGCGCATGGCGCGGGGCCTGGGTCCGCTTGGGTGCCGTTCCCCAGATGCTGCTCTGGCGCTGAATCGGCCTGCCCAACCTCAAACCCGGCCCCGCTGACCCGGACCCCATAGGGTTCTTCCGGGCCTTCCTTATTAGACCGGCGCGATATGGAGGTAGCCCTCCAAGCTGTCGATCACGAAGCGTTGTTCGCCGATGATCGACTTGACCACGTCGCCGATTGAGACCAGCCCCACCAGCCGCCCGTTATCGACCACGGGCAGATGCCGGAAGCGCCGCTCCGTCATCACTTGCATGCAGCGCTGCAGGTCCCACTCCGGCCCGCATACGACCGCGGGTGACGTCATGATCTCGCGCACGGTGGTGTGTAGGGACGTCCGGCCCAGCAGTACGATTTTGCGCGCATAGTCGCGTTCGGAAATGATGCCCACGACTTGGCGGTCATCGGTGACCACCAGTGCGCCGATCGAGTGCTCGGCCATGATCCGCACGGCTTCGTATACGGACGCGTTTGGATCGATCGTGCGGACCGCCCGTCCCTTCGTTTCCAGAATCTGTCCAACGGTGCTCATGGCCTATCTCCCATGGCCCCTGTCTCCACATATTTATGAAACCCCACAAATGCCCGCGGCGAAAGCAGAATCACTTTGTGCATGAAAAATGTTTACGTGGGCTACTGTTGGGTTCTTGTCGTTTGGCGCTTCCGCCGCTTCGCGGCGGCTTTACCCCACCGGGTGCCCGGTGCGCGCTTCCCATTCCTGGATCATGCGCCGCGACTCGGCCCACCAGGCTTCGTATTCCGCCGTCATCGCGCCGTCGTGCAGCGTCGCGCGCTTGCGATACGGCACGTAGTTGCCGATGTGCCAGAGCGTGTTGCGGTAAATCGCAATGTCGCCCGCGTCGAGCAGCACCTGAAAGGCATTCGGCATGCTGCGGCAATAGTCCAGGCCAATGCGCTCGCGCATCGCATCGGAAAATCCATCCAGCGTCGGCGCGTGGATCGGTCGCGTCGGGAAGCGCTGCGCTTCTTCCGGCGTATCGAGCCGCGCGTGGCTGCCCGGCACGACCCACAGGCTCGAATCTTCGAACAGCGCCGCGTTGATCTGGTTGAACAAATCCAAATCGTGAATCGCGGATTCCCAGCGCGGCCAATACTCCTTGGGCAGCGCGTTGTCGCGCCAGTCGCGGTGCCAGCGCGTGACCCAGGGCTGCTGCGCGGGCTCGAACAGCACGCCCAGGTGCTTGGTGCCGTAGTAATGTTTCGGCGAAAGCAGTTTCTCCAGGCCCGCACGCACTTCGGGCAGCTCCCCGTAATCTTTAAACGGGCGTTGATCGAGATCGAAGTCTTTGACGGGCTGCAGCCGCTGGACCGAAGGGCCGCCGTCGGCGCGCGCGATCTCGCGGGCCTTGTCGCAGACCACGCGCAAGTCGTCGATCAGTGCGGGCGGAATCGCGCCCTTGAAGACCGTGAAGCCGTCGCGCTTGAATTCTTCCGCGTGCTTGTCGGAATACCGAAACATGTCCGCTCCTTGGAGTGGCGTGGAGTGTCAAAGTCCTGCGCTTCCCGCAATCCAATGAACAGTACCCCACGCGCGCGGGCATTGGTACGCCCCGATTCCCGTGAAAAGGTGCCTAAAACCGGTGATATTGACCGGCGGCCTTGCGCGTGGCGAAAGCTTGTGCGTCTTGGCCGTGGTGCCACTGGCTGCGGCCGTTCGCAGCCAGTGCGTCGTCGTTGGCAATACGGCGCGGAAAAAGCGTGTTCTCGTCGTCCGGGCGCCACGGGTCAGCCCATCCGTCGCGGGCTGCCCCGTGCGGAGTTACGACCCACGTTTTGGTTCAAAAAATATCGCCGGCCCTTCGCGGGTTCTTTGAAGAAAAATCGAAGTCGTTGGCCATTGCGTGGCCCGTTGGATTCGATTCGCTGTTTGAGTGCCTCGCATTCAGGTTCAGGTGAAATTTTCCCCTCGGTAAAATATGGACTTTGCGCGCGTACGTCGATAAATTGTGCACATGGAAGCGGTGGTATTGATCGGACTGCAAGGGTCTGGAAAATCGTCGTTCTGCCAGCAACACCTCGCCGATACGCATGTGCGCATCAACCTGGACATGCTCCGCACGCGCAGCCGTGAGAGTATTTTGTTTGAAGCATGCCTGAAGGCCAAACAGCCCTGCGTCATCGATAACACCAACCCCACGCGCGCGGAGCGCCAGCGCTACATTGCTGAAGCAAAGGCCGCCGGCTTCGCGGTCCATGGTTACTATTTCCAGTCGCAGATTGAAGCCTGCAAACGGCGCAACGCGGCGCGTGACCGCGTCGTGCCGCTGCCGGGCTTATTGGGCACCTACAACCGTCTCGAAGCCCCCGTGCTCAGCGAAGGTTTCGACAAACTGTACTACGTTAAATTAAAGGAGCCGCACGGCTTTGCTATAGAGGAGTGGAAAGATGAAGTTTGATGAACTGGATGCGCGCATGCGCGTCTTCGAAACCGCCCACGACCACTGCGCTCTGCCGGGTCTTTTTCTTGTCGCGCGCATCGACGGCCGCAGCTTCACGCGCCTGACCAAAGAAGTGCACCGCTTCGAAGCGCCTTTCGACGAGCGCGTGCGGGAAATGATGGCCGCGAGCGTCGAACACCTGATGGAATGCGGCTTCAAAGTCATCTATGGCTATACGCAAAGCGATGAAATCTCGCTGCTCTTCCACCCGCAGGAAGATTCCTTTGGCCGCAAGCTGCGCAAGTACCACTCGGTGCTGGCGGGCGAAGCCAGCGCGAAGTTCTCATTGCTGCTGGGTGCGCTGGCGGTCTTTGATTGCCGCATGAGCCTGCTGCCGCGCCCGAACGATGTCGTGGACTACTTCCGCTGGCGGCAGGAAGACGCGGGGCGCAACGCGTTGTCCGCGCACTGCTATTGGGCCCTCCGGCGCGAAGGTTTGTCCGAGCGCGACGCGACCCAGGCCATTTCAGGTCAAAGTGTCGCGGAGAAGAACGAGCTGCTCTTCAAGCGTGGGATCAATTTTAACGAATTGCCTTCGTGGCAGAAGCGCGGCACGGGCCTGTATTGGGAGCTGTATAAGAAGGAAGGCCTGAACCCGGTAACCGGGAAGATGGAGTTGGCCGAGCGTCGCCGCATCAAGCGGGATTTGGAACTGCCCTTCGGCGAGGCGTACGGAACATTCGTCCTGCGGCTGCTTGAACAGAATCTGTAATTGCTGCGCTGCGCGCCGTGCTGTTACCGGCTCGTTACAACCGCAGCGTAAATATCGCGTAGAGTAGAGGCATGCACACACTCACGCGCACTCCTCAACTCACCTCAGTTTGCCGCGCACGAATTCGCGTGAGCGGGCTTGCAGCGCTGCTGCTGTTGGTCTGCTCCAGTTTGCCGGCGTTCGGAGCCGACGCGCCCTTGCCGCATGCCGCGGTAAACGGCATTGCCGCGGGATTGCGCCAGGCGCCGCTGGGCCCGCTGATTCGGCAACTTGGTGCCGCGGAATTCGAGCGGCGCGAAGCGGCGTATCAGGCGCTGCTGAAAGCAGGCGACGATGCGCTGGCGGCGCTTGAAAGCGCCGAGCCCGTGCTGAGCGATCCGGAAATCAAACTGCGCGTGGCGCGCCTGCTCAAAGAACTGCGCCAGCCCTTGCGGCGCCTGGAAGATTTGAACGAAACCGAGCGCGCCCTGGCCTTCGAAAAACTCAAGCCCGAAGAAGCCCGTGTCCAAACCGTGCGCATTGGGAACTATGGTGTGGCGGAAACCAACGTAGGCACGCGCGTAGCAGTCGAAGGCCTGGAAGCAGGTTTGAAGTTCAGGGAAGGGATTCATGACAACCCCAATATGGAATTTTATCTGGGCAAGTTCGAGGTCGAGCTTAAGTACATTAAAGGCAGCCAGGAATATGAATTCAAAACCGGCGGGACGCACTGTCGCGTCAGGGCCGGCTGCCACTGGCTGGCGATCTTCGACAAGCACGGGAACCTTAAGCGCGTGGCGGAGCTAGCGCCCAATCCCGAATTCAAGATCGAGTACAACGCACCCAATAACCCAAAATAAAACCCTGAACGCCGAGCCTTTGCGTCTCTGCAACGCTCCCACCGTGCCTCGGCGGGTGGCATTGCCAGAGAATTTCGCTTCGACTACAGCTTGCTCCGGAAGTGCGTGACACTTGGGGCTTGCCTCCAGTGCGGGCGGTTTCTTGCTCTTTGTTGTCGTCGTGATTGTGGCTGTGTCGTCCGTCCCGAAGGGACTGGAAGCACATAGCCGGGCGATGAGAAACGTGCGGCGTGAGCCGCAGCGTTTCGCAATCCCCGGAATGCGCCGCCTCTATCGACCGCGGCCCTGACAGGGCCGCAAGAGAAGGACGAGGCAAGCCGATCTGGCGGCCACTTTCAGGGCCGCGTTGCCATTACTGCCTCTTATCCGGGGGTTTGCGCGCTGATGCGCGCGGCACCCCCGGCTATGCGCTCTCTGTCCCTTCGGGACAGGACGACCACGATCGCCCCACGCTGCCTAGCCGCGACGAGCCTAGCGGCCTGTAACTTTGCCTCAGAATATTGCCTGAATTCCTTGACATACCAGATCTATACTGGTATATTAGAGGAGTAAATTGGATGCCAGAATGTGCGTCCACGGTTTGGTTATTGGAGTCTTAGTCCGCGTGCCTAAAGCGAGCGGGCGTTTGCATGCAGAAGCCGCGCTTATTTTTCACTAGTCTGGCCTTTCTAGATACCCTCATAAATACCGAATCTATGCACAACGAGCACAAAATTTACAAATTTCTCCATATTTGAATTGACCTCAAATACAGGTCATTTGACCATCACTCGAGGTCATTGCGAAGTTCACGAGTCGCTCCCCTAGATTTGCGGCTGGGGGGGTGGTTCGTAATGGGAATATTGAACCCAGGACGACGCCTAGCGGTTGGTATATATAAATGTTCCACGTGGAACATTCAGGTGGGTTACTCAAGCTAACGGCGCTTGCGGGCTTTGCGTGGCTTAGACGTGGCCCGCGGGGTGGCTTCCGTCTCCACCCACTTGGCGTAGGGTTTATGCGCGGCCACGACCGGCAGCGCGATGATTTCGGGGACGTCGTACGGGTGTAGTTCGGGGACGCGTTTGAGCAGCCGGGCCACGTTGCGCGCCGGGGCCTTCATAACCAGGAGTGTTTCCGCGCCGGATTCGAGGCGCCCCTGCCACCAGTACAGGCTTCGCACGCCGGGCAGCAGGTTGGCGCAGGCGATCAGGCGCTCTTTCAGCAGCGCCCGCGCGAGCTTTGCGGCGGCCTTGGGCGGAGCGGTCACGAACAGCACGCGCAGCATGGAGGGTCCTCGATTGCCAGGCTCTGGAATCAGCGGTGATTGGAACTATAGTAGCGAGCTTGGCCGCAAATTCACATGGGAGAGCTTGTCATGCTGTCGAAAACGCTGCTGTGCTTCGCGCTGCTTCCTGCGCTCTTCTTGAGCGGCTGTGGCAACGACAAACCCACGCCCACGCCAAGCGTGGCTCCGTCACCCACCAAGACGCCGCCGCCGGCCTTGCAGGGTGACCCCAAGCTGATCCGCACGATCGACGCGGCGCTCGCGCTCCTCGAGAAGAAGGATATGGCGGGCTACTTCGATCAGATCCTGGACCCGGATACGCGTACGCGCATTCTTTCGCACCGCACAAAGGGTGAGTGGGCTGCGCAATTCAATGACGCCAAGATTGCCACGCTGACCAAGGCCTACCAGTTCATCTTGTTGGCGCAGCCGAATTTCAGCGAGAACAAGGAATTCGCAGTCTACAACATCGAGGCTTTGAACCTGGGCGGCGCGCAGGGGCAGTCGATGACCTTTAAGCAGATCGATGGCACCTGGTATGTCTTCCAAGAACCGCCCGCCGCCACGCCGGCCCCGAGCCAGACCCCCGCGCCGAGCCAGTCGCCGGCTCCGGCGCCCACGCCCAGTCACTAGGGCGGGCCGGCTCCACATGTGCAGGGCGGGGGAGTACGCTTGACAGGGGCCTGCGATTCAGGGATAAGGCTTCCTCGCCTCACGCGCCAAGGTCCGCCGCGCGCGGGGTTTGTCTCAAGGCGGACCACGCATTACTAGACGCGCCGTTACGGATCTAAGTGGGGCCGTGCACACAACGCCCCGTCCTGCAGACAGTACGAGCGGGAAGGATCTGTAAAACGATCGCAAACGATGCCTCCACCGGGGGCTTCGGAAAGGATTTCGCATGGCCATTATTTCCGCCAAGGACCTGCTCGCCGCAGGTGCGCACTTCGGTCACAGCGCCAGCCGCTGGAACCCGAAGATGGCGCCGTACCTGCTGGGCAAGCGCAACAAGATTCACATCATCAACCTGCGCGAGACCGTCCGCGGAGCGGTGAGCGCGTACTTCTTCATCCGCCGCGTGGTGGCCGAAGGCCGCCAGGTGCTGTTCGTCGGCACCAAGCGCCAGGCGCAGGAAGTGATTGTGTTCCACTCCAAGCGCGTCGAAATGCCCTACGTCGCGGAACGCTGGCTCGGCGGCACGCTGACGAACCTTGCCACGATCAAGAACCGCGTTAAGCGCCTGATCGAGATCGAGACGATGGAAACGACCGGCGAAATCGCCAAGTACAACAAGAAGATGCAGAGCGCCTTCAACCGCGAAAAGCGCAAGCTCAAGCGCAACCTGGAAGGCATTCGCACGCTGAACGACCTGCCGGGCGCGCTGTTCATCATCGACCCGCGGCATGAAGCCAGCGCGGTGCGCGAAGCCAAGCGCCTGGGCATTCCGGTCGTCGCGATGCTCGACACGGATGCCGATCCGGACAACATCGACATCCCGATCGCGGCCAACGACGACGCGATCCGCGTGATCGACCTGATCGTGGGCAAGATTGCGAACGCCTGCGCGGACGGCGTCTCCTACCGCAAAGAACACCCGGAAATCGCCAAGCAGGCCGCCGACGAGAACTACAAGCGCCAGCTCGAGACTTCCGCGATCGGTTCGGTCACCATCGGCGGACGGTAGCTTCAAGCCGCAGGGCCGGGTATACTTTTCAATGCAAGCTGGATGCCGCCTGGAGCGCGTGTTGCGCTCCGGCGCGGCGTAAGCAATGGTAAAAGAAGGAAGGACGGGAACAGACAATGGCTGAAGTCACGGCGGAAATGGTCAAACAGTTGCGCGAAGCCACGGGCGCGCGCCTCCTCGATTGCCAGAAGGCGCTCAAGGAGTCCAACGCGGACATCAAGGCGGCGATGGACTGGCTGCGCAAACAGAATCTCTCCAAGGGCGGCGAAACCCAGTCGCGTTCGGCCGAAGAAGGCCTGCTGGGCCACAAGCTCGACGGCAACAAGCTGGCCGTCGTCGAACTCTCCGCGAACACGGACTTCGTGGCGAAGAACGATGAGTTCCGCAAGCTGCTCGAACAGCTCGTGGACCTGACGCTCGCGCAGAAGATCACTTCCGGCGAGAAGCTCCTGGCCGCGCAAATCGGCGGGCGTTCGGTCACGGACGTGGTCAAGGAACTGGCCGGCAAGATCGGCGAGAACATCGCGGTCAAGAAGGCGCTCTTCGTCGAAGGCGACTTCGGCTACTACATGCACCACGATTCCAAGCAGGCCGCGGTGGTCGAACTGACCGGCCTGACGGGCGAGAAGGCGAACGCGGTTGGCAAGCAACTGGCCATGCACATTGTCTCGGCCAAGCCGGTGCCGATCTGCATCACCCGCGAAGAAGTCCCCGCGGACCTGGTGGCGAAGGAAAAGGAGATCGTCACGGAGCGGCTCAAGACCGATCCGAAGAACTCCAAGAAGCCGCCGGAGATCCTGGCCAAGATCGTTGAAGGCCAGTTGGGCAACTTCTACGCGGAACGCTGCCTGCTCGAACAGGGCTTCCTCGGCGACAGCAAGAACCCGGTCACCAAGTTCCTCAAGGAACAGGGGCCGAACGCCGGGATTAAAGCCTTCCATTACTTCAAGGTGGGTGCGTAAAGCACCCGCCGAAAAAAGCCGCTGCAAAGCGGCTTTTTTTGTGTCCACCGATAACCGAATACGGATACGTTTTTGAGCCCCATGCGGTGCGCGCGAATGGCGCGGCCCGCCCGGGACGCCTGCAAGCCCGCATGCCGAGAGAACAAAGGGAGCGCCCAATAACCATGGCCCGCAAAGGCAAATCGGGGAAGGCCGCCTACAAGCGCGTGATGCTCAAAATCTCCGGCGAGATGCTGGGCGGGGAATCGCAGAAGGGCATCGACTACACGTGGCTGGAAGCCTTCTGCCGCGAGTGCATCGAAGTCCGCGACACGGGTGTGGAACTCGCGCTGGTCGTCGGTGGGGGCAACATCATCCGCGGCGCGCAGGCCACGCAGAAGACGGGCCTGTTGAACCGCGCGGGCGCCGACTACATGGGTATGCTCGCGACGATCATCAACGCGCTGGCGATCCAGAACGCGCTCGAAAGCCTGGGCGCGGAGACGCGCGTGCTCTCGGCGATCAAAGCCGAAGCGGTCTGCGAACCGTACATCCAGCGCCGCGCGCTGCGGCACCTCGAAAAGGGCCGCATCGTGATCCTGGCCGGCGGCACGGGGCACCCGTACTTCTCGACGGACACCACCGCCGCGCTGCGCGCGATGGAGATTCGCGCCGAGATCCTGATGAAGGCCACGAAAGTCGACGGCGTCTACAGTGCCGATCCGAAGAAGGACCCCAAGGCCAAGCGCTATTCGCACCTCAGCTACATGGACGTGCTCAAACGGCGCCTGAGCGTGATGGACGCGACCGCGATTTCGCTGTGCATGGACAACAAGATGCCGGTGCTGGTCTTCTCGCTGACGCCGCGCGGCAATGTGATGCGCGCGGTCTGCGGCGAAGCCCGCAAGATCGGCACGCTGGTCGACGAACACGCTGAAGAGTCGCGCGAAGGTTGAGCCGGCTGACGTAGCGCGGGTGCTGAATCCGTTTGACGCGGGCCCCGGGCCTCGCTATTTTTCCCGAACAATCAAATGAAAGCCCTTTTCGGTTCTGGCCGCGTCTGTCTGGAGGACGCGGCTTCGATTAAAAGGGAAGGCGGTGCGAATCCGCCACGGTGGTCGCCGCTGTAACCGGGGACGAACCGCAGCAGGCCGAAGCCAGAAGTCACTTCGGTCACCACTGTCCGAGCTTTTAGCGGACGGGAAGGGCCGCGGGGAGATTGATCCGGAAGTCAGAAGACCTGCCGATCGCAACCATATGTCAGGGTTGCGGCTCGCGCGAGCGAGTCAGGGCTTTCACGGGTTTCCTCGATCCAAGGAAACCGTGGAGCGCCCGCCTCGCCTGTGCAGGTGGGTTAGAAAAGCCCCCAACCGCCAACTAAACGGTGCGGAGGCTTCCTCCACGGAAGAGGAAGCCCGGCAACTCTTTTCGCCCGCCGAATGCAGCGGGAGGAAGGCACCGCCGTGGTCCGTTTCATCTTTTCCGGTCTGCTGTTCGTTCTGAGCACTTCGATTTTACCCCTGAGCGCATTTGCGGGAGAGGCTACGCCTCCGCCCGCGCCGGCGCCCACCGATCCGAACGCGGCCAAGCCTGCTGCCGAACCCAAGAAAGACGACCCCAAGAAGGACGACGATAAGAAGAAGGAAGACGAGAAGAAGGCCGCGGAAAAGAAGAAAGCCGACGCCGAGATCGTCGTCTCCGCGACCAAGCTCGAGACCCCACGCACCGAAACGGGCGCTTCCGTCAGCCGCGTGACCGCCGAAGACGTGCGCGTGAACCAGGACGATCTGGTCGGCGAAGCCCTGCGCATGGTCCCCGGCGTGGTGATCAACCAGTCGGGCCGGCACGGCGACGTCGAGAACTTCCGCATCCGCGGGGGCGATTCGGACCACGTGCTGATGCTCGAAGACGGCTTCCGCGTGAACCGCTTTGGCGCGGGCAAGTTCTACAACCTCGAAGCGCTCGACCCCATCGGCATCGACCGCATCGAAGTCGTGCGCGGCGCGGGTTCGACGCTGAACGGTTCCGAAGCGATGACCGGCACGGTCAACATGCTCACCGCGAAGGGCGAAGGCCGCCCCGAGCTGACGACTTCGTTCGCCGCAGGCACGTACGGCACCGACCGCGAGACGCTGCAGATTCAGGGGCAGCAGGGCAAGTTTTCGTACAACGTCGCGACGTCGCACTACAACCGCAACGAAGCCACGCCCGACAACTCCGGCGACGAAGACTTCAATTACGCCGCGCGCCTGGATTACGACATCAATGCCGACCACACGGTCAAGCTGATCGCGCGCGCGGTGGACCACGACAAAGGCTGGTACGAACACACCGCCAGCGGCTTCGGGCCGGCCGTTTCGCCGCCGGATCCCAACGACACGATCCACAACCAGGAATTTTTGACGGGCTTCGAATACCGCGGCCGGCCGGTGCCGATTTGGGAATCGGTGGTGCGCATCGGCTACTACGGCATCGACCTGCGCAACGTCTCGATTTCACCCAATCTGCCGGACCCGGTGGCGTTCGGCTTCGCGAATTCCCAGGAGCGCACGTTCGCGCAGGAGCGCCGCGCGTCGTGGGAGCTGCAGGAAAACGTGACGGCCTATGACTGCAAAAACTTCCGCAACATTTGGACCATCGGCGGGTTGGTCGAGCATGAAGTCTACAACTCGGACGACACGGCCACGTTCTTCGACAGCAACGAATACCGCCACCACATGAATTATTCGTTCTACGCGCAGACGCGCCTGGAAATTTATGACCGCGCGTTTTTGACCGGCGGCGTGCGGCATGAAGAAACCGAAGAGTTCGGCGGCCACACCACCGGGCACTTTGACGCGTCGATTCTGATTCCGGAAACGGCGCTGGCGATCCCGACGTCCGACGCGCGTGTCTTCGGTTCGGTGGGCAGCGCGTACCGCGCGCCAAGCTTCTTCGAGTTCTTCGCCGGCGTCGGCAATCCGGGCCTGCGTCCGGAGACGAACTTCGCCTACGACGTGGGCCTGGAGCAGAATTTCTGGAATCGGCGCATTTCGCTCTCGGGCACCTGGTTCCACAACCAGTTCGAGAACCTGGTCGGCTTCCAGAACCTGCCGGGCTTCCAGTTCCGCACGATCAACCAGGGCCGGGCGCGCACGCGCGGCTTCGAATTTGAAGCGCACTTCCGCCCGCTGCGCCAGTTGGAGCTGTACGGCACGGTCAACCCGATCAGCACGGAACTCGAGCAGGGCGCCGACATGGGCAAGCGCCTGAGCCGCCGCCCGCCGTGCACCAGCGCCGTGCGGATGGTGGCGCACCCGCTGATCGGCTTGGTCTCGCAGCGCTACGACGGCCTCGATATTTCCGTTGAAGGGCTGCAGGTTCGCGGGCATACGGATTCGGGGCCGGAAGGCGGCTTTAATCCGCGCTCGCATGTGAATGGCTACACGCGCTGGGATGCGGCGGTGAGCTACCGCTTCTTCAAGGGCCTGCGGGCGTTCGCGCGCGTCGAGAATTTCACCGACACGCATTACGAAGACGTGAAGACGTTTCCGGGCGACGGCTCGAACACGCTGGCGGGCATCGAGTTTAAATGGCGCTTCTAGTCCCCGTCACAACGGGTGCCGCGCAAGCGGCGCCCGTGGCCGCTCCGGCGCGGCGGGAGGCGCAGCCCGTCTCCCGCCGTCCCGCACGCCCCGCCGGCGGCGCTCAGATGTGGGCCGTCAGCGTGGCTGTGCATCTGCTTGCCGTTTTTGGCGCGGGTTGGCTGTTCGTGGCGACGACTGAGACCCCGCGCCGCGAAGTGACCGTCGTGAGCGTGCAGGTCGACGCGGCGGCGCTCTCTTTGGAAGATCTCGAGGCGGCGCCAGATTTTCGGGGCGCGCCGGAAGCCGTGACGCCCAAGTCTCCCGCCGAGCCGGCCCCTGCGGCGCCAGCACACAGCGCGGAAGTGCCGCAGTCGGCGCCCGCCTCCGCGGAAAGCCGCACATCCGCGAGCTACGCCGAAACGGCGGAAGTCACCGACGCTTCTGAATCGATTCCACCGCGCGCCGTACCCACGGCGGAAAGCGCCTTGGGCCAGCGTGCCGCGCCCAATGCGCAGGGTTCGGGCGATGGCGACGCGCCGCTCGATGCCGGTCCGGCCGCTGTTGCGAGCTCGGGACATGCGGCAGGCGCGGGCGAAGGCGCAGCCGGCGTGTCCGGTTCGGGCGCGCTACGCGGCTCCAATGAGGGCGGGGACAATCCGGGCGGCGCGAAGGGCGCGGACCGCGCGAATGCATCCAGCGGGCAGCGCCGCTTGGTAATTGAAGGCAAGCCCGAGTATCCGTCTTCGTGCCGGCAGGGCCGCTGCAACCACGGCACGCCTTGCCAGGGCACCTGCCGCGCGCGCGTGGTCATCGACCGCGATGGATCGCATCCGGCGCAGATTGAAATCCTTGAATCCGCCGGCTGCTGGCGCATCGATGAGAGCGTGGTCGAGTTCCTGCGCGGCAAGAATTTCCCCGCTGGCAGCTACGAAATAAAATTCCCATTCATTATTCAGCGCTGAAAAACTAAGAGCTCCTAACAAAACTCATGCCGGGCCGCGCAGCCCGGATTGTTGCGCCAGCCGAGGCGCGTCGAGGAAGCGTTATTTGGAGAAACTACCGCGACGAGACGCAACGAAGGATGGCGCAACAAGGCGAGGCTGCCCGTTGGGTTGGCATGCCTTTGGCCCTGCACTTCGTTGTCGCTCCTCACGGTATTTCCTCCGGATAACGCTTCGTCGCTCCGTCGCTCCGTCTCGATCAGGACCAAAGGCACGCCAACGCGGCTCCGGCCTGATTTTGTTAGGAGCTCTAAGGCTTCTTGTCTTCGGGCTCGGGCGGCAGGACCGGCAGCGCGGGCGCTTCGGGGAAGATCGTCATCGGCGCGAGGCGTTCGAGCGCGGTGCGCAGCAGTTGGTACTCGGCGCCGGCGGCTTCAAAGTCGGCTTTTTCCACCTTCCGGTTCACGTTCGGATAAATCACGTTTCCATCGGGGCGCGCGTCCGGGTGGCCGGGCTTGAGTTCCTTGCGGAACTCCGACGGGTCCTCGTCTTCAACCAACTGGCCTTCCGGGCCGACCTTGACCATTTTGCGGCGGTACGGGTTGAGCTGGCCCTGTTCGTCGCGGACTTTGTTCGCGTTCACGTAATTCTGCTGCGAGACGCCCATGCGCTTGAGCAAACCTTGCAGCACCTTGGTCAGGTTGGCGACCGCGCGCTGGCGTTCTTCGGGGCGCAGGCCGACGGGAATCACGGTCTGCCCGGGCGTGCTTTCCACCGCGATGCCGAGCGCCTTGAGCTGCGCGACGGCCAGCGGGACTTCCGCGGCCAGGACGATGTTCTTGGCGGGCGGCTCGGCGTTGGGCGAAACCGGTCCGGGCGCGGCCGGTCCGGGCAGCGGCTGCGCGAGCGCCAGTTCGATGGCCGCGGCAAGTTCTCTGCGCTGCGCCGCAGCACGTACAGACGCGGCGAGGGTTTCCGAAGGCGCCGCGAATTCTAGGTGCCCCGGCAGCAGGACTTCACTGACGTTTGCCACATCGGCCGCACCGTCGAGATCGAAGTGCCGGCCATCGGTGGATTTGAGCTTCGGCACGCTCACTACATGCAGCTTGCCCAGCACCTTGGTCTGGTTGTTTGGCAGCGCGGCGACGACTTGGCCATCCTTTTGTACGCTCACGGAAAGCGCGTCGGCTGGGACGGCTTCAAAGCCTGCCAGCGTTTCCGCACCCAGGCAGAGCGCGCGGTTGGCGCCCAAATATATTCGCCCGCCCAGGCAGCCGGAGCGGGTCTGGGGCGCTTTGTAGGAGGAAATGACCTCGATCAGCCGGGCCGTGTCTTCTTTTTGCGCCAGCGCCACGTCGAGCGGATGGCCGGTGAACGCCAACTTGCCCGCGGCCCAGTTTTCGCCCTGCCGGGTCAGTTGGCCCGGATGCCGCGCGCGTTCACGTTCGGCGGCAAATTCCGCTTCGTCATGCGCGGCCTGCTCGGTCAGCTTGGCCAGCGCGGCGAGGAACTCTCCGCGGCCCGCGCTTAAGATGCGCTGAAAGAGGCGCGCTTCGCCCGGCGTTCCTTCTTTAGGCGCGGTGAAGCCGAGTTCTTTAAGCGCCAAGGCCAGCGGCGAGTCGTTCTTCTGGCTCGAAGTCAGGGCCACGACGAGCGTCAGTTCGCCCGTCGGCAGGCCCTGCGTCCAAACGCCAAATTCGTGGACCGGCGCGGGGCCTTCCGCGGGCGCGGTCAGCTCTTCAGGCACATCGCCGGAGAAGCGCAAGCCGCCGGCCTGCCCGGAAACGACGACCGTTACGTTCGTCGTGCCGGGCCCCGACTGTGGGGGCGCGCTGGTGGTGTTTTCGGCCTGGGGGGGCTGCGGACGCGCGGTCTCTTCGCACGCACTGAGTGCAAACAAGAGGGGGAGCAATAATAGTCCGCGACGCATGCTTGGCCTTTTACCGGTCGAGGTGCGAGACGCAAGGCGGCTCGGAAAAAACTTTAAGCTCAAATCCATCAAAAGGAATCCGCCCAAAGCGTGTATGAAACCTGTGGCCCACCAAATGCCAGAATCAGGACTGTCGCGGAACTGGACGGTGGTAGCCTGATCGAACTTCAACCGGTAAGGAGAATTGTTGTATGCGCACTCGAGTTAGCACGTTGTGGGCGGGTTGTTTAATCCTGGCTGTCAGTTCAGGTTTTGCGGAAGAAGACGCCCGCATGGCCGCGAATGAAAGCGCGGCGATTGCCGCGTGCAAGACCTTTGCCGAAGCCGAGGAGATCTACCGCCGCACGGACTACAACAATGACGGCGTTCTGGAATACGCCCAGCATATCAATGGCGGCAAAGGGCAGTACGGCCTGTACACCAACGGCGACGACAACGCGACGCCCGGCAACCTTTCGCTCGTGGATGCCGCTTTTGCGAACGCGGAACTGGTCGTGACGAACAAGCCGGTCGAAGACAAAGACGTTCCCGAACCGAAGGCCGAAGAGCAAGCGCAATATAAGGAACTCGCGGCCAAGCTGGCGTCGGAGGATTTTCAGGAGCGCGAGGACACCAAAAAGAAGCTCGCCGCCATGGGCCCCGGCGCGATCAAGCTGCTCGAAGCCACGGCGAAAGAAACGACGGACGCCGAGGTGCGCAACAGTTGCAAAGCCATCGCGGACGAACAGCGGTTGAGTCTGGGCGAAAAGCTGGGCTACCGCACCGTTACCGGAAAGCCGCGCGCGGGCTATCTCTTCAAGATCATGACAGCGCAGGGCGCAAACGCGCCGGGTGGTAAGCGAAATTATATTGTCAACGGGCGCCTGGCGAACGGCTACGCCATCGTGGCGATCCCGGCCGAATATGGCAAGACCGGCAAGAATACGTTTATCATCAACAACACGGGGCAGGTTTATCAGGCGGACCTCGGCGCGGACTCGCGCAAGATTGGCGAAGCAATGACCGAGTACAACCCGGACAAGAATTGGACGGTGGCGGAGTAGGGGCGCTTATTTCGGTTCGGGCAGGCCCGCGAAAGACGCGATCTTGCGGGCCTGCTCTTTGATCTGGTTTTCGGTACCGCGTCCGAGAAATAGTTTTCCCGAGCCCTTCAATTCGAGTTCCAGATCGCAGCGCCCGGCTTCCAACGGCGTGAGCTTCGCGCCTGTCAATTCATCGAAGCTCATCCCGCGCGCGCCCTTGAACGGGAAGCGTAGGAAAAGTACGCGCGAGCGCCGGTCGAAGATCCAGCGGTCCTGCCTTAAGAAAAGTTCCACGCCTACCGCCGAGAAGAGCAATCCGCCGAGCGCCGGTGCGAGCGCATGGGGCTTCAGCGCCAGTACGCCGTAAATCCCAAAGCCGAGACCACACAAGCCCAGCGCGAGCAGCAGAAAGCCGAGCGCTTCCTGCGCGCGGCCCGCGCCGATCACCAGCACATCGTCATGGGGTTGGCGGATTCGAATCATGGCCTGCGTGGATTAACACACTTTGGCAGCACGCCAAGTGACGTGCTTGTGCTAATTCGCCGCGCTGGCGCTGGGGACGTGGTGTTCCAATAGGCGCGCAATGCATTTGTCCAGGCGCATGCCGTTGGAACCCTTCACCAGCACCACGTCGCCGCGCGTCAACAGCGGGCGCAGGCGTTCGGCGGCTTCTTCGGGCGACTGGCAGGCCTGATAGCGTGTCTCGGGCAGTCCGCTCTTCACCGCTGCCCGGCCCGCGCGTTCGGCCAGTTGGCCAACCGTAAACAACATCTGCGGGCCGGTCTGCGCGAGCCAGCCGCCGAGGTCGTCGTGATAGCCCGGCGCGAGGTTGCCGAGTTCCAGCATATCCGCGGCCACGATGAAGATGCGGCGTCCGGCGAAATCCTTGAGCGTCGAGAGCGCCGCCTTGAAGCTCAGCGGATTGGCGTTGTACGCGTCGTCGATCACCTGCACGCCATGGACGTCGTGGATCTGGAAGCGCCGTTCGGCGCCGCGATACGTCGTCAATCCCTGCGCGAGTTTGGCCAGGTCCAGCTTCGCCGCGAGGCCCGCCGCGACCGCCGCGAGCGCGTTGATCACGTTGTGCCGCCCCGGCACGAGCAACTGCACGGACATAGCCTGCTGCTGCGCGCACAGGAAAAAGTGCGCGCCCTTGCCCGGGTGTTCTTCGATCGCTTCGGCGCGCACGTCGGCGTGGGGCGCCAGACCAAACGTGACCACGCGGCCCTTCGCGCGCTTGCGCCAAAATTCGCAAAACGGATCGTCGGCGTTCAGCACCGCGGCGTCCTGCTTGCCCTGGAAGTCGAGCACGTGCGAATTTTCTTCGGCCACGGTGTCGAGCGACCCCATGAATTCCAGGTGCTCGGGCCCGGCGTTCACGATCACGGCGACGTTGGGCCGCGCGGCGGACGCCAGCGGGCGGATCTCGCCCGGGTGGTTCATGCCCAGCTCCAGCACCACGGCCTGGTGCGAGCGGTGCGCGCCCAGAATCGCGGTCGGCACGCCGACATCGTTGTTGAAACTCTTGAGCGCGCGATGCGTGCGCAGACCCGCGCCCGCGGCGAGCGTGTGCGCGAGGATTTCTTTTGTCGAGGTCTTGCCGCACGAACCGGCCACCGCAAACCAGAGCGCGTGGGCGTTCATGCGCCGGTGCAGTTCGCCGAGGTTCAGGAACGCTTCGCGCGTATCCTTCACCACCACCGCGCCGCGGCCGGGATAACGCGCGACGATTTCGAGCGCGCTGGGATCGGAGACGAGCACGCCGGCGGCGCCTTCCTGCAAAGCTTTTTCGACGAAGGCATGCCCGTCGAAGCGTTCGCCCTTCAGCGCGACGAAGAGTCCGCCCGCGACGGGTGAGCGCGTGTCGGTGAAGAAGCCTTCCAGGCGCACGCCTTCGTGGCGGCGCCAGAGGTTTCCGCCGGTTGCGGAAGCGAGTAGGTCGAGGCTGATGTTGAGCAAAGTCGCGGTCTCCAGAAGGAGGCGCGTCGGCACGGGAAGGGGTCCGGCGGATCAGTCCGGGCCATCCCACGCGCGCAGCTTCCTTATAGTAGGGAAGGGATCGGCTATTTTACGCACGTAGTGAAGGAATAAGCGGGCGAGGTTACTTGGTCGGGGTGGAAGGCGACGCAACGCTGGGCGCCGAACCTATGTCTTTGTGTAGGGCCGTATAAATATTCTCAAGCTTCGAGATGCCTGCATTGCTTAAAATCCAATGACCGCAAAGCTTACCCGCACTGTTAATAGCCTCAATCTGGAGACAATGCAGGCAGATCACAAAGTCTATGTATTGCTCGCCGGACTTAAAGCGAATCGCCATGCCCGGCTCAAAGCAGGCTGCTTCCATGGTTCCGTAGGTGCTGGGATCGGTCAACACCGCGCGCATGGACGCGATCATTTCCGGATCGGTGATCACGGTTTCATTTTCAATATCCCAGCGATGCAGCTTGGGGCCGGGGGTGGGCTCGTGCGGGCCTTCGGGTTCTTCTTTGAGCTGATAGAACGTGACTTCGGCGTGCTCGAGACCATTGAGTAGTGACTTCACCTGGTTGACTTCTTTGCTGCCGCCGCAACTCGCGAGTGCAACGAAAACAAATAGCCCGAGTACGCGCAGCGCGGTCCGCATTGGCCGTCCTATTTCGGAAAGGTGTTGGGATCGACCGACGACTTCTGGAATTTCTGAATCTCGTCGTCGGTCAGCTTGCGCGGAAAGAGCACGAAACCCGATGGCCGCGCCTTGCTTTCCTGCTGCTCGGCCTGTTTCCCTTCCACGCGCCCGGTCTTGGGATCCCAGGTGCCTTCAAAATGTGTCGCATTGGGATTGTTCGGCGTGCTGCGGTCAAAGGCGAAGGTGCCTTTCGCGCGGTCCACCGTGCCTTTGACGGTCATGGAGCGTTTGCTGGCGACGCCGCTGCGCTCCAGCTCGCCTTCAAAATTGCCCGCGGCGTCGCGCTTGATGCGCCAGGTAAAGCGCATGCGCACGGCTTGCGCTTCAACGGCTTTGTCAAAGGACGGCTGGTTGGTGAAGAAATAGCCTTCCCAGATTTCCACACCGCAGTCGGCCAGCACGCGCTGCAGACGCTGGCGTGCTTCGGGTTCCAGGTCCTCTTCCTTGAGCGCCGCTTCGAGCGTGCCGGACGCGGACGGACCCAGCTTGTGCAGTTCGGCTTCGGCCTTTTCGCGGTCATCGAAGGAATCGGAGCCGAGCTGTTTGACCAGGTCGTTGACGTGCTTAAGCGCATCGCCTTCGAGCTTGGGTGTTTGTGGGCCTTCTGGAAAAGCGGGCGTTGGGGCGTCTTCGCTCAGCGCCGCGGCGGCGTTCAAGACCGCAGCGAAGAACAGGGCACCAAAGCAAAGGGCGGGAGCGTTGCGCATGCGTCTGGATCCTCAGCGGCGGCGTAAAATAGTGCGCAACAGCATAAGTTAATCGCGCCGCGCGTCACCAGGGAATTTCACGGCCAGCGCATGCGTTATGTTCGATAGCCTTCGCCGAGGTTCGGAACTTCCTATATGGCGGGATACCCCCGCGCGGCTCTGCATTCAATCTTTTTCAATTTCCATTAGTTCGGCCTGGAGTTCCTGCGGGTCCATGTCGTATTTCTTGGTCTCTGCTTCGGTCAGCTTGCGCGGATAAAGCACGAAGATGTGTTTGAGCGGCTCTTCGTGCTCGCGCGAACCTTCCATGCGGCCGGTCTTGGCATTCCACGCGCCTTCAAAACGGAATGCGCCGACGTTTTCATAGGTTTGTTCGATGGACAACTTGCCGGTGGCCGGATTGACGTGGCCTTTCATGGTCGAATGGCCGCCGAGCGAATCGTCCTGTTCTTCGACGGTGGCTTCGAAGTCGCCGTTGGCTTCGCGCTTGACCTTCATCCAGAAGCGGATGCGCCGGTGGTTGGCGGCGGCTTCCTGGTCGAAATCGCTGCCCGAGAAGCAATAATAGCCTTCCCAGATTTCGGTCTGCGCGGCGGCGGCAATGTGTTCGGCGCGCGTGCGGGCTTCGGGTTCCAGGCCGGCTTTCAGCGCGGCGTTGAGGGCTTCGAGCGCGGCCGGGCCGACTTTGGTCAATTCGGCTTCGGCTTTTTCGCGGTCATCGAACGAGTCCGCGTTGAGTTGCGCGATTAGCGCCTGGACGCGCTCGAGTTCCTTGCCGCTGGCGGGCGTGCGGTCCGGCGGCTTGGGAAAGGTCGCGTCTTGGCCGCGCACAGCCAGCCCGGCCGAGGCGAGAATGCAGAGTAAAACACACGTGCTCGTCTTCAATGGGGTTACCTCCTGCGTTGCGAAAAGGAGCGACCGGATTCTCCTAATCTTTAGTGATCAATGTCTTTATCCGTGCCCAGTGGCGCTTCCGTCAAGCCAATCATGCGATCCGGGCCGAGAGTATTGAGCTCGACGGGCGTCAAAGGGCGCGGAAAAAGCACAAAGCTGCATTTCGGGCCCGGCGCCGATTCTTCCAGGACCCGCGGCCCTTCCAGGCGCCGATTATTTGAATTCCAGACGCCTTTAAATTCAGGCGCGCCCTCGATACCGAATGTGATGGCACCTTGGTCCCGGTCGAGCCGTCCCTTCAGCTTGAGGCCCGAAGCATCGGCTTCGAAATTACCGTTGGCCTGGCGTTTAACCCGCAAGCGTATGTGGAGAAACGATTCTGATTTGTTTTTGAGGGCTGTTTCAAAAGATTCGTTACGCTCGAAAAGATATAGGTCCCAGAACTCCACCTGCGAATCCTTGAGAATTCTGGACACGTGTTCAAGCGCATCGGGTTTGAGGCCGCGCTTGATCGCCGCGATAAGCGGAGCTGTGGCCGCGCCCCCCAATTTGCGCAATTCGCCATCGGCTTGGGCTATCTCGGCCGTTGCCTCGGATTCCAATTGCCCAATCAGGGCGTTGGCATGGTCCAGCGCTGGGCCTTCAAGCTCTTTGTACGTTGGCATTTCCGGAACAATAGAATCGAGAATGTGCTGGATGCGTTCGCGCACTTCGGGGTCCGATTGGAACTTGAGCGCGGCTTCAAGCGACTGAGAAGGCGCCGCGCCGAGTTCGCGCAATTGGGAATCGGCGCGCGCTCGTTCGTTGTAAGATTCGGAGCTGAGCTGCTTGATCAGGGCTTCGACGCGTTCCAAGTCTTTGGCACTGAGCTTGGCGGTTTCTGGCGGCTTGGGGAATTGCGGCGCGTTGGCGGCATCGGCTTTGGCGGGTTCTTCGGCGCGCAGCGAAGCGCCGACCGCCAGGGTGAGCGCCAGGTACAGGAGAAAATTCGTGTGCATGGACGATTGCCTTATGGGTTGGGGTCTTTGGGACGAATGAGGCTCAGGTCCAGGGCTTGGATTTCGGCGGCGCTCATTTTGCGCGGGAAGATCACAATGCGTGTGTTGAGCGGTCCAGGGCCTTCATCGTAAAACCCTTCAAGGCATCCGACTTTCGGATTCCAAAGGCCATTAAATGTGTAATTCATATTGGAATCGAACGATTTCTTAAAGCTAGCCTGGCTTTTCGCGATATCGACATGGCCCGTGACGGTGGACTTGAGGAGTTCGCCCCGCGCGCCTTCGACCGTTCCCGAACCCGGATTTTCCAGACAAACGGCTTCAAGGTTTCCCTTTTCGTCGCGCGTAACGGTCATCGAGAAACGCCGAAAGCGTTCCGGGTCCTTGAGGTCTTTGGTGTCGCTGAAATACAGGAAGCCGTCCCAGCGTTCCTCTTTTACGTCGTCGGCGATGCGGCGGACGCGGGCTTTCGCTTCGGGTTCGAGCGTTTGCTTGAGTGCGGTATTGAGGGCCTCCAGCGCGGCGGGGCCGGCCTTGCGGAGCGCGGCTTCGGCTTTTTCGCGGTCCTCAAAGGAATCGGAGGAAAGCGCGTGGATCTGGGTGTTGATGGCCTCCAGCTCCTTGCCGCTGGCAGGCGTGCGATTCGGCGCGGGGGGGATGACCGCGTCTTCGGCCCAACCCATTGTGGTCAAGCAGGCGAGCGAGAGCAGCGTAAGCATCGGGCGCAGCATGGAGGGTCCTTTCCCATTTGATGACGCTGGTTAGAGGTCTAAAGCGCAGTTGAAGTTACAGGAATTTGGGGATTCAGTTGACTCGAGCAGGGGGCGCAATACTATTCCAATAGGAATGCTAGGAAATCATTCTCTAGCCTTGGGCCGCGTATGAAGCTCAGTCAGAAAGCCGATTATGCCTTGCGCGCGATGTTTGTGTTGGCGCAGCTTTCGGGCGGCGGGAAGTCGGTCCGCACGGCGGACTTGGCACGCTTCGAACGCATCCCTGAAAAGTTCCTCGAACTGATTCTGGTGGAACTCCGCAAAGCCGGACTGATCAAGAGCCAGCGCGGGCCGGAAGGCGGGCACCGTCTGGCGCGCGATCCGGCGCAGATCAATGTGGGCGAGATCTGGCGCGCGATCGACGGGCCGCTTTCGCCCGTGGCGGGGATGGACACGGGCAGCGGGGATGGTAAGAGCGTAGCGCTTACGTGCCTCGCGCCGGTCTGGTCGGACGTGGAACGCGCCATCGCGGGTGTGGTGGATGGCGTGAGTCTCGCGGATCTGTGCCTACGCGCGCAGGCCGGGTCGGTGCAGGACTACAGCATCTGAATTTCCAATAACCAAAGGAGCGAACCCATGGGACGAATTTACGAAGACAACAGCCTGAGCATCGGCAACACGCCGCTGGTTCGGCTGAACCGCGTCACGCAGGGCCTGGGCTGCACGGTCCTGGTAAAGGTGGAAGGCCGCAACCCGGCGTACTCGGTCAAGTGCCGCATCGGCGCGGCGATGATCTGGGCCGCCGAGAAGGAAGGGCGCCTCAAGCCGGGCTCGAAGGACGTGACGATCGTCGAACCCACCAGCGGCAACACGGGTATTGCGCTGGCCTACGTCGCCGCCGCGCGCGGTTACCCGCTGATCCTGACCATGCCGGAAACCATGTCGCTGGAACGCCGCCGCATGCTCAAGGCCTTCGGCGCCGAACTGATCCTGACCGAAGGCGCGAAGGGCATGCCGGGCGCCATCGCCAAGGCCGAAGAGATCGTGAACAGCGATCCGAAGAAGTACTTCATGCCGCAACAGTTCAAGAATCCCGCGAATCCCGAGATTCACTTCAAGACCACCGGCCCGGAAATCTGGAACGACACGGACGGCAAGGTCGACATCTTTGTTTCCGGCGTCGGCACAGGCGGCACGATCACCGGCGTGACGCGCTACCTCAAGAACGAGAAGAAGAAGGCGATTCAGTCGATTGCCGTCGAACCGACGCACTCGCCGGTGCTCACGCAACTGCGCAAGGGTGAGCCGCTCAAGCCGGGACCGCACAAGATCCAGGGCATTGGCGCGGGCTTCAAGCCGGACGTGCTGGACATGAACGTGGTCGACGACATTGTGCTGGTGACCAATGAAGAATCCATCGAGATGGCCAAGCGCCTGCACAAGGAAGAAGGCATCACGGTCGGGATTTCGTGCGGCGCGGCTGTCGCGGCGTCGCTGAAAGTTGCGGCGCGGCCGGAGAACAACGGCAAGTTGCTGGTTACGATCCTGCCGGACGCGGGCGACCGGTACCACTCGTCGATCCTGTTCCAGGACATCCAGGCGTAAATCCGTCATGAAGAATTGACGTCGTGAGCGGCCCAGCCTCCAAAAGGTTGGGCCGCTTGCTTTGTATTATTAAGGAGACTTCCGTTCCGCCTGCTGTGGCCAGCTCAACGGAACGGAAATCCTTCAAGCGTGCACATGTGGACCAACCGACGCGGTAGTCTGTTTAGCAGGTGCAGCAGCAGACCGGAGTGCCGTTCATGCAGATACAGCAGGTGCAGCCGCAGTCCATCATCGTCTTCATGCAATCGCAGCATTTCTGAATCATCTTGCCGCACTGCTCGTCTCCGCTGGTGCAGGTGATGCAGCAGCCGTCCTTGGTCATTTCGACTTTGCACATGCCCATGGTCAGGTTGCAGCACATCATCATCATGCCGTTCATCATCATGCAGCAACTGACCATGCCGCCGGCCATCATGTTGCAGAGATTCTGAAGCATCGACTTGGCCATCTCATCGGTGCAGGAGCACATGATCTTCATGCCACCGTTGCACTGTTCCATCTTCATCGTACAGCGGGGCATCATCATCATGTTCATCGACGGCGCCGCCGCGCCCATCGGCATGCCCATCGTTTGCGCGCCCATCGCGGGCAGGCCCATCATCATGCTGCGATCCATGCGATCCCTCCTCGGGGAGTGCAGTCTGCCGTTCCCACGTAGGATGCGACCAGACACGGTTAAAATGAATTGTTGGGGAGGTCCTTTGGAAAGGTATGTAGACAATATCCTGCACCGCGCCAAATGTCAAGCGTTATATTTACATAAGTCTTTACACTAAAAAGTATTACAAGTACGCACCGTCTATCGTCTATTCGGGTTTTAGGAAAACCATTGACTTTTTGACAAATACTCTATATATTCCATGGGGTTGGGGGTTAATTCAATGAGCGCAAATCGAGTCAAGAATCTGCTGGGGTCTGAAGGTGTCCCGCAGAGAAGCGCCGAGCTGCAGGAGCCCTTTGGACCCGTTCCCGGATGCTTTTACGAACAGCTTTCGCCGGAGCGCTTCGCGGCACTCCAGCAAGTCTATCGGGTGGCGTTCGAACGTGCACAAAAGCAGGTTCTGGGCGAAGCAGACGAGTTTAACGATCTGGGAGCGGGAATATAATGTGGGCCACATTCTCGAGCGAAAACCGGGCGCATTCGGGCGAGACGCAAGAGTCCATCCCGGCCAAGATCCTGCGGGCGGAATTGGCGGATCAGGTCTATCGAGTACAGTTGGCCACAAAGCAGGGTCAATTGGTGAATTTGGATGTGGCGCGCGAAGAATTCGAGCGGCATGGCTTGTGGAAAGGCTCGGATGTTTTTATTAGCGCAAAGGACATGGTGTTGTTCCAGGAAGATTTCATGATCTAAAGGCCGCGCACCGCGTCTGGGTAGAAACTGGAATCGTGTTGACAAGCAGGGCTTTTGCGTATATATAGCCCTACAAATCGATAGACAAAGAAGAGATGAGCGCGCATGCTGTCAAACAAAGTCAAATACGCGATCAAGGCGATGGTGCATCTCGCCCGCAAGTACGGCCAGGGGCCGGTGCTGATCGCGGATCTGGCCGAACAGGAGCGCCTGCCCAAGAAGTTCCTTGAGCTGATCCTGCTTGAGCTGCGCAATGGCGGGATGCTGGAGAGCAAGAAGGGGAAGGGCGGTGGGTATAGTCTAAACCGCACGCCTGACTTGATTTCCGTCGGTAATGTGATGCGTGTAGTTGATGGCCCTTTGGCGCCGTTGCCCTGTGTGAGCCAGACCGCATACAAGCGCTGCGATGAGTGCGTAGATGAAGTCGCCTGTGGCTTGCGGATGGTGATGAAGAAGGTTCGCGACGAGACGGCCAGCATTTTGGATGGGACGAGCTTGCAAGATGTGATCGCGCTGGAGGATGCGGCGGTGCGGACCGCGCAAGGGGCGATGTATCACATCTAATTTTTTTGCCGTAAAAGACTACTAAAACAATGGATTTGTAGGACGTAGGAGCTAGAACGCAGATGAGCGCGAAGCAGGACAGCCATTCAGGGCCGGGACGCAGCGAAGATTTGCCGGACGGGCTGCGCGTGCAGCTTGCCGCCGCGCTGAAGAACCTGCGTTTCGGTTCGGTGGAGATCGTGATTCACGACGGCCGGGTGGTGCAGATCGAACGCAAAGAGAAGGTGCGGCTCGACAAGCCCGGTTCGCCGGGACTTTGAAGGTAAGCACGGGGGGGCGAAGCGATGCCCAAACTTTATTCGACGACCTGGGGAACCGAAGCGCCGGTCATGCTGGTGGTGCTTGAAGACGAGAAGCTGGGCAAGGATTTGATGGCCTGGCTGGAAGCACGCGGCGCGCGCGGGGTCTGGGCGCGCAACGAACAGGAAGCCCGGGACCTGATGGAAGACGCGAAGTTCCTGGGCGTGCAGTTCAAGGGCCTGCTGGCGAACTACGAACTGAATCATGGAGCGGGAATTTAACGGCGCTTGTGCGCTGACTACGCCGACCGGGAACGCCGGAGGCTCACTAATTAAAGGAAGGCTGGCGGCCCACCGGACATCCGGAGTCCCCACGCGAAGCTCAGGGGACTGGAATCATGCGTACGCATGTGGCGGGGGCGGTGGGGCTGTTGTGGGTGGTGGCGGTGCTGTGGGGAAGTGGGCAGCGGGCGTGGGCGGAAGAGGATTTACGCGTGCAAGTCGATGAGTTGCGTAAAAAGCTGGCGGGCTACGACGACCTGAAAAAGGAGATCGAGGGCCTGCGCAAGGACAAACTCGCCGCGAAGCCCATTGACGGCAAGGCCATCGCGATCACGGATCAGAAGTATGGTCCCGATGCGCCGGTAAAGACCAAGGCCGGCAAGCTGACCTTAAGCGGGCTGGTGCAGGTCTGGTACTACGGCATCCAGAACGACAAGCTGGGCGTTTTCGGCGACCTCAACCGGGCCGGCAACGGGCATCGCGGCGGCGACACCAACGAAGGCAAGGACAACGACTCCTTCCGAATTCGCCGCGCGGAACTGCGCTTCACCATGGACATCAACGAGAACATCCAGGCGGTGGTGATGTTCGATCCGGCGCGCGAAGCGACCAATTTTCCCAATCTGCCCGCGGCGCCGCGCATCACCGCGCCGACGCTGGGCCTGAACGGCACGCCCAACCCGCTCGATACGGCCAACCCGACGCGTTTCTTCAGCGGCGGCAATTTTCAGGACATTTCGGGTGGCACGGGCACGACGGACCGCATCCTGCAGGACGCCTACGTGCTGTATCACGATTTCGTCCCGCACCACGAATTCCAGATCGGGCAGTTCAAGCCACAGTTCGGCGAAGAAGGGATTCGTTCGAGCGGGCAGTTGGATTTCGCCGAACGTTCCATAGTCGGGCAATACGGCGAGAACCGCGATCTGGGCGCTTCGGTGCGCGGGTACTGGTGGGACACGGACCGCTTTCAGTACTGGTTCGGCGCGTTCGACAACGCGGGCAATTTTCTGGGCACCGACGGCCAGTTGCAGAACCGCAGCGACACCAACGACCAGAAGGACCTGCTCTACCGCCTGCTCGTACGGCCGCTCTGGAAGAACGAGACGTGGGGCAGCCTGGAACTGGGCGGCGGCTCGGAGTTCGGCTTTCACGGCGAGTCCGGCAGCTATCGCAACGTGACGACCAGCGGCGGCGGCGCGGCGAGCGTGACCAACGTCGACGGCTTGCAGCGTTCGTACACGGGCGCGGCGGTGCGGCACGGCGCGTGGGCCTACTATGCGCCGGGCAGCTACCTAAAGGGGCTCTGGCTGCGCGGCGAAGGCGCGTGGATTCGCGATACCAATCCGCCCAACACGGTCAACACGAATACGTTCACGGCGACGGGCGTCCGCGAGAACTTCGGGCAGCAGCAGCCGGGGCCGACGCACGTCTGGGGCATCACCGGATCGTTTGGCTACAAGCTCGGCGACAGCATCTGGAAGGAGCGCGTGCCGGGCTGGTTCAAGCCGTTTGAATTCGTGGCGCGCTACGAACAATTCCAGAACATCTGGTACATCGATCCGGCGGCGCTGGTTTCGAACGAATTCCGCCGGCACACCAACGTGGTCAACACGAAGATCGTGACCGCAGGCTTCAATTATTACATCAAGGGCCACAACGCAAAGATTCAGTTCAACTACAACTGGGTCAACGAAGCCGGCGACGGCAGCCGCTTCCTGATTCCCAAAGCAGAGATCGGCGGCGCAACCCAGCCCACGACGGCCAACACGCGCTTTGGGTCCCTGCGGGAAGTGCGCAACGACAACTTCATCCTGAATTTCCAGGTGGCCTGGTAAGGCGCGACGAACCCAACCCAACTTCGAACAAGGAGCTTTGAGAGTCATGAAAACTTTTGGGTGGAGTGTTTTAGGCGTGGCGGTGCTCGCGGTAATTGCGGGCTGCGCGGTCAACGGCGCCAAAAAGAACGACGGCAAGGAACCGGCGGAGCTGCTGAATGTCTCCTACGATCCGACGCGCGAGCTGTATCAGGCGTTCAATGTTGCGTTCGTGAAGCACTGGAAGGAAAAGACCGGGCAGGACCTGACGATCAAGCAGTCGCACGGCGGGTCCGGCAAGCAGGCGCGCGCGGTGATCGACGGCCTGAACGCGGACGTCGTGACGCTGGCGCTGGCCTACGACATCGACGTGATTGCCGAGCAATCCGGGCTGCTGCCGAAGGACTGGCAGTCCAAGCTGCCCAACAATAGCGCGCCATACACCTCGACGATCGATTTCCTGGTGCGCAAAGGCAATCCCAAGGGCATCAAGGACTGGGACGACCTGGTCAAGGATGGCGTGGAAGTGATCACGCCCAATCCGAAGACCTCCGGCGGCGCGCGCTGGAATTACCTCGCGGCGTACGGCTTCGCGCTCAAGAAATACGGCAGCGAAGCGAAGGCGCAGGAATTCGTCGCGAAGCTTTACAAGAACGTGAAGGTGCTGGATTCCGGCGCGCGCGGCGCGACCACGACTTTCACCGAACGCGGCATCGGCGACGTGCTGATCAGTTGGGAAAATGAAGCCTTCCTGAGCCTGCAGGACGAAGGCGGCAAAAAGTACGAACTGGTCACGCCGTCGATCAGCGTGCTGGCCGAGCCGACCGTGGCGGTGGTGTCGAAAGTCGCCGATAAGAACGGCACCACGGCAATCGCGCAGGCGTACCTGGAATATTTGTACACAGAGGAAGGCCAGGAAATCGCGGCGAAGAATTTCTACCGCCCGCGCAACGAAAAGGTCGCCGCGAAGTACGAAAAACAATTCCCCAAGGTCGCGCTCTTCACCGTCGATGAAGTTTTCGGCGGCTGGCAGAAGGCGCAACTGACGCATTTCGAGAACGGCGGCGTCTTCGACCGCATCAACCAGAAGTAAGCGGGTAAAGAAAGAGGAGTACACGATGCCCACGCACACGCTGGAGAAACGCAAAACGCCGCCGCACAGCTTTCACTACTGCACGCGCTGCCATCGCACCACGGTGCATCAGCGCGCGCAGGCGGGGATTTTGTGTGGGACGTGCTTTGTGACGAAGTGGGCGCGGAGGGGGCTTTGTTGACGCGCCGCAGCATAGTGCATCGAGCGGGCCCAAGACCGCTCGAGAATAAACCCGGCCCGGGGCGGACGGCGAACTGTCCGCCCCAGGCCGGGGCCGCCCCGACGCGACCACGCGAGGAGCCCGGAACCAGATGCCTTTGTTGTTGAAGCGTAAGAGCGTGATTCCGGGATTTGGGTTGTCCCTGGGCTTCACTATTTTTTATCTCAGCCTGATCGTGCTGATCCCGCTGGCGGGCCTGTTCGTCAAGACCGGCTCGCTGACGTGGCATGAATTCACGCAGGCCGTTGCCGAGCCGCGCGCACTGGCCGCCTACAAGCTCAGCTTTGGCGCGGCGTTCGCCGCGGGCCTGATCAACACGGTTTTCGGGCTGCTCGTGGCGTGGGTCCTGGTGCGCTATCCGTTCCCCGGACGCAGCGTGATCGATGCGCTGGTCGATCTGCCCTTCGCGCTGCCCACCGCGGTGGCCGGCATCACGCTCTGCACGCTGTACGCGCCGTCGGGCCTGATGGGCCGTGCGCTGAACGCGGTCTCGGGCTTTTTCGGCCTGGGCGACGTCAAAGTCGCCTACACGTCGATCGGGATCACGCTGGCGCTGACATTCATCGGGCTGCCGTTTGTGGTGCGCACGGTTCAGCCGGTGTTACTGGACTTGGACCGCGAAGTCGAAGACGCGGCGCTTTCCCTGGGCGCGACGCGCTGGCAGACCTTCTGCAAAATTATCCTGCCCACGCTCACACCGGCGCTGTTAACCGGTTTTGCGCTTAGCTTTGCGCGCGCGCTGGGCGAATACGGCTCGGTGATTTTCATCGCGGGCAACAAGCAGGGCGAAACCGAGATCGCGCCGCTGCTCATCATGATTCGGCTCGAAGAACACCAGTACGCCAGCGCGACGGCGATCGCGGTGGTGATGCTGTTGGCGTCGTTTGCGCTCTTGCTCACGATCAATTTATTGCAGTGGTGGAGCCGACGCTGGCAGACGGCGTAACTTTTTTGAGGATGCTTTAGATGGCCGGAATTGTTTCCGCTGCACCGAGCGCCAGTGCCGACGCAGGCCTGCGCGCGCGCCCGCGCGAGCCGCGCCTGGTGCGCTGGTCGCTGATCGGCGCCACGCTGCTCTTTTTGGGTCTGTTCCTCTTATTGCCGCTCGTCGCAGTCTTTTATGAAGCGCTGAAGAAGGGCTGGGACGTGTATTTTGCGGCGGTCACCGATCAATACGCGGTTTCGGCGATCAAGATGACGCTGTTGGTGGCGGTGCTATCAGTGCCGCTGAATGTGGTCTTTGGCGTGTGCGCGGCCTGGGCCATCGCGAAATTCGAATTCCGCGGCAAGAGCCTGCTGATCACCTTGATCGATCTCCCGTTCTCGGTTTCGCCGGTGATTTCGGGCATGGTCTTTGTGCTGCTCTTCGGCTTGCAGGGATATTTCGGGACGTGGCTGCGCGAGCATGACTTGCAGATCATCTTCAAGCTTCCGGGGATTCTGCTCGCGACGATCTTCGTCACATTTCCATTTGTGGCGCGCGAATTGATTCCCTTGATGGAAGCACAGGGGCGCGAAGAAGAGGAAGCGGCGCTCTCGTTGGGCGCGAGCGGCTGGCAGACGTTCTGGCACGTGACGCTGCCGAACATCAAGTGGGGCCTTTTGTACGGCGTGATTCTGTGCTGCGCGCGCGCGATGGGCGAGTTCGGCGCGGTCTCGGTGGTTTCGGCGCACATTCAAGGCGAGACCAACACGATCCCGCTGCAGGTCGAGTACCTCTACAACAGCAACAGCAGCCGCGAGCAGACCGCGGCATTCGCGGTGGCGTCGCTGCTCGCGCTGCTGGCGCTTGTGACGCTGGTGCTGAAGAAATACCTCGAATGGAAAACCTACGCGGAGCTGCGCGCGGCGCAGCGCGAGCTTGAAAGCTGAACGAAAGCGGGGCAGGGGAGCTTCATGAGCATCGAAATCAAGGGCCTGACCAAGCGCTTTGGGAATTTCAGCGCGCTGGACAACGTCAGCCTGCACGTGCCGTCGGGAGAACTCGTGGCGCTGCTGGGCCCGTCGGGCTCGGGCAAGACGACGCTACTGCGCATCATTGCGGGACTGGAACTAGCCGACGGCGGGCAGGTTCTTTTTGACGGCGAAGACACCACCGAACGCGCGATCCAGAAGCGCCAGGTGGGTTTTGTGTTTCAGCATTACGCGCTTTTCCGGCACATGACCGTATTCGAGAACGTCGCCTTTGGCCTGCGGGTGCGTCCGCGCGCGACGCGGCCGAGCGAAGAACAGATTCGCGCGAAAGTCGGCGCGCTGTTGAAGCTCGTGCAGCTCGAGGTGCTCGAGAAGCGTTATCCGGCGCAGCTCTCCGGTGGGCAGCGCCAGCGCATCGCGCTCGCGCGCGCCCTGGCCGTCGAACCAAAGGTGCTGCTGCTTGACGAACCGTTCGGCGCGCTCGACGCAAAGGTGCGCGCGGAACTCCGCCGCTGGCTGCGGCGCCTGCACGATGAGATCCACGTGACAAGTGTCTTCGTCACGCATGACCAGGAAGAGGCGCTCGAAGTCGCCGATCGCGTCGCGGTGATGCGTGAAGGCAAGTTGGAGCAAGTGGGCTCGCCCGACGAGGTTTACCACCACCCCGCGACGCCGTTCGTGTACGACTTTTTGGGCCACGTGAACGTGTTCCACGGGCGCGTGAAGGATGGCCAGGCACAGATCGGCCCGCATGACGCGTCTCTTCCCGGTGGATCGGCGAAGGACGGCGAGAGCGCGAAGGTCTACGTACGTCCCCATCTGCTCGAGATCACGCACGAGGCTGGCGGACAGGGCGCCTTCCGCGCGCGCGTGCTGCATATCAATCCGGCCGGGCCGGTGGTGCGCGTCGAACTGCTCAGCGAGTGGTCGCAGCCGGTGCAGGTCGACCTGACCCAGGAGCGCTATCGCGAATTGAAGCTCGCCCGCGACGCGGAAGTCTTTGTTACACCGAAAGAAATCAAGATTTATACTGAAGATTACTCGATCTGAGGCCGTGCGCTCAAAGCTTGTGCCTGCTTGGTTCGACTTGCGTTCGCTTTCGCGCGCGCGGCCGACCCGGTAGCATGCGCGCCAGCTTTTTTCGGAGGAATACCCGAATGCCTGTTTTTCAAATCCGCCTGTGGGCCGCCGTGCTGCTGCTGGCCGCGCCAGCCTGGGTCCGTGCCGAAGAACCCGAAGCGGTGCCCGTTGCCGCGATCACGGTGCGCTCGTGCGATGCGGTAGAGGCCTGGTTTAAGAAATGGCATCTCCCGGTGCCGCCCTTTTTGCAGGGCGCGCAGCTATCGGCACAGTTTCCTTTTGTCGGACCTGAAGGCCTTAAGTTTGATGCGCCCTTGGGCATTCTCTTTCTGGCTTCCAAGGAACTGCAGGGCAGCCGCCGCATGATCTTCATGTTGCCTGCCAAGACGCCTTCCTTCTTTAAGGATCAGTTGACCGCGAGCGGCGTCCAGCCCACGAAGGATGACCCCTCGATTTTTGAAGTGAAGGACGCCTGTTTCCGGTTCACCGATAAGAATATTCTGCTCGGCGGCTCGGTCGGGACGCTCAAGATTTTCTCCGAAGAACTCATGACCGCGGGGCTGAAGGATGAAGCGGTGCTCGCGCGTTTCGGAGTCAATCCCAAGAGCGTACGGGATGCGGCGCCGGTCCTGTTTCAATCGATGCTGGATGAATTGTTCAAATCAACCGGCGCGGGCTTCAATCCCGCGGTGCTGAAGAAATTCCTGAGCGACGGCAACCTCGACCGCGCGGTGCTGGAATTGCGCGGCACGGAAAACGGGCCGGCGCTGGTGCTGCATGTCGAACCGGGCATCAAAGCGGAGATTCCGCCCTTCCCCAAGCCGGTGATGCCGAAGGATTGCTTCGTCCGTCTGGACTGGGTCTCGCCTTCGTCCAAGCTGCCCGATTTTCTGGCCAAGCTTCCGGAATTTCTGGCGGCTTCGGCGCCTGCCGAGCAACAGGAAGTGCTGTTGCAGCGCTTGAAGTTTGTCAACGCGCTGCGCGACCTGCTGTACTCGGGCGAAGCGCTCAGCGTCGGCCTGGCGGGCGACGCGAAGGACCCGCAGCTCTGCATCATCCAGCAACTGCGCGCCAAGCACGATTTGGGTGCGGCGTTTAAGCAGTTTGAAACACTGTGCAATGCGCTGACCCCGGAAGCGCGCGGCAAAATGCCGGCACTCAAGTTCGAGACGCTCGACGAAGGCGGCACGAAAATTTATCGCGTCTCGGTGCCCATGAAGGACCAGCCCGATCATTTCATTTACCTGGACCTCTGCGAGCGCCCCGGCGAAGGGCTGATCCAGACGCTCTGCGCAACGGTGAGCCTGTCGGCGGAGAAGCACGTCAAGGACTTGGCCGCGCTGCCGAGTGAAGCCAGTGAAATCAAGGCGGGCCTGTCCGGCTGGATCGATCCGGGCGGCCTGCTGGCGATCTCGGCGCGTGTGGGAGCGCCCGCCGACATGGGCCTGACACCGCTGGAGTTTGAGAATTTCGTCAATGGGCTCAAAGGCCAGTTGATCCGGTTCAAGTTTGGCATTGAAGAACCGGCGCTGACGCTGGAACTGAGTGTGCCCAATGTCGTCGTGACCACGCTCGTCGACCAGTTGGCTCGCAAGACCACCCAGGCCCCAAAATAACGCACTTCGGAGAACGCCTTCGTGCAACGCATCCTGCTGCGCGCCAAGATTCACCGCTGCATCGTCAGCGAAGCCGACCCGGATTACGTCGGCTCGATGACGGTGCCGTATGAATTGATGCGCGAACTCGACATCCTCGAAGGCGAGCAGGTCGACGTGGCCAACATCGCCAACGGCAACCGCTGGACGACCTACGTCATTGGCACAGACAAGCCCGGGTACTTCGGGCTTAATGGCGCCGCGGCGCGGCTAGGCAAGCCGGGCGACTTGCTGATCCTGATGATTTACGGGCTTTACTCCGAAGAAGAAGCCCGCACACACAAAGCTCGCATCGCGTTCATGGGTCCGGGCAACAAAGTCGAGCGCATCCAGAAATAAGAACCCATGTGTCCGATCCTGTTTGAAGTGCCTTTGTGGATCGTGCTGCCGTTGGGCGGCGCGGTGCTCATTGCCAGTTTTTTTGGCGGCGAGAATCGGAGTTGGAGCGTCACGGGGCTGCTGGCTCTGCTGGGCGCGGCGTTGGGACTGCTGGGCGGTTGGATCTTCAAGGGACTCGATGTCTGGGTCCCCATCCAAGGTTATGGCGCGAGCATCCTGCTGGGCTTTGTGCTCGGCGTCTGGCTGGCCTGGCGGCGCGGCCGGCTGATCGGCGTCGAACCCAGCCATGCGCTGGACGTGGGCCTGTGGGGCGTGCTCGGCGGGCTGGTCGGTGGGCGCTTGGGCTATGTGGTCCTGGAAGCCTGGCCGCAATTCAATCCCTTCGGCGAACCTGGCTTTCACGGTTTCCTGCGCATGTTCGCGGTCTGGGAAGGCGGGCTGGTGTTTTTCGGCGCGTTTGTCTTCGCGATCGTGACTACTTATTTGTATCTGCGCTGGAACAAGGTACCGGTGCTCCCGTTTCTCGATCTGGCGGGCCCATGTTTCCTGTGCGGGATGTTCTTTGGCCGCATGGGCTGCCTGATGCGCGGCTGCTGCTACGGCTACGAAACCAACCTGCCCTGGGGACTCTCGTTTCCGGAAGGCAGCGACGCCTTCAGCGTGTATGGTCCCGACCCTTCCATTAAGGATGTGATTGCGCATACGGTGCATACGGCGCCGCTGCATCCCACGCAGGTTTACGGCATGATCGGCGCGCTGCTTTCGGGTGCGTTCCTTTACGCGTATTGGCCGTACCGGCGCTACGACGGCCAGATTTTCGGCTGGATGTTCGTGATGGCCGGAACCGTGCGTTTCTTCGAAGAGTTCTTCCGCGCGGACAATCAGCTCGGCCTGCCCGGCGTTTCTCAGACGCTCACGCAGTCGCAGTGGATCGGGCTGGGGCTAATCGTGTTCGGTCTGGCGTGGCTGGTGTACCGCCGCGGGAAGAACACATTGTACGCCGCGCCGCAGCCGGCCCAATGAAACTCGGCGCGGCTGACTTCCACTAGCCGGGCCGCGCGGGGGCGCTACGGTACGCGCCATGGCCAGCCGTATTCTCGTCGTTGGGACGAACAACCGGCACAAGCTGCAGGAAATCGCCCCGATCCTCGAACCCCTTGGCCTGCCTTTGAAGGCGGCGGGTGAATTGGGCGTGTTCGATCCCGCCGAAACCGGCCAGACCCTTGAAGAAAATGCGCTGATAAAAGCCCAAGCCGCGCTCAAACTGAGCGGCGAGTGGTCGATTGCCGACGACACGGGGCTGGAAGTCGACGCGCTGGGCGGACGACCCGGCATTTACGCCGCGCGCTATGCGGGCGAAGGCTGTTCGTTCGACGACAATATCAATAAAATGCTGGGCGAACTGGCCGGCGTGCCGCTCGAAAAACGCGGCGCGAAAATTGTCTGCGTGATTGCGCTGTGTCTGCCCGGCGAACCTGCGATGACCTTTCGAGCCGAATGCGCGGGCCGAATTCTTGAGGCGCGCCGCGGCGCGCACGGCTTTGGCTACGATCCGATTTTTGAAGTTGACCGTCTTGAAAAGACGTTCGCCGAATTGACCATTGAGGAAAAGAACCGGCTCAGCCACCGGGCCCGCGCGGTCAAACTGCTGCGCGCTCAGTTGCAGAAGCTGCTTTCGACGCGTTGGAACAGCGCCGAAAGCAGCGCCTGACGCCGCGGAACCCACGCATGCGCATCGCCTCCCTCCTGCCCAGCGCGACCGAAATGGTCTGCGCGCTCGGCCTGAAAAATTCACTCGTCGGGATCACGCACGAATGCGACTTCCCCGCGGGGATCGAGCACGAAATTCCGGTGCTGATCGAAAGCTGCCTGGGCCCCGAAGGCAAAAATCTGCCGCCAGACGAGATCGACCGCCGTATCCGCGAAGCCCTCGCTGCGGGGCAGGGCGTGTACCGCTTTAAACCGGGCACGCTCGAAGCCGCAAAGCCCGATCTGATCATCACGCAGGGCCTGTGCGATGTGTGCGCGGTGCCAAACAACTTTGTGGTGCAGGCGGCCAAGCATCTGCGCCCGTCGCCGGAAGTCATCTCGCTCGATCCCACCGACGTGACGGGCGTGCTGGCCGACATCCGCAAGGTTGGCGAAGCCGCCGGCGCCGTTGAAGCCGCGGGAACGCTGGTCGAAGAACTCGAAGAGCGCATCGGCGCCGTCGCGGGCAAGTGCGCCGCGATACCCGAAGCCAAGCGCCCGCGCGTCGCGTGCATCGAATGGTTTGAGCCGATTTTCTTCGGCGGTCACTGGGTTCCGGAAATGGTCGAATTGGCCGGCGGGCGCGATGTGCTCGCGACGATCGGTGAGCGCTCCAAAGTGATTGAATGGGACGCCGTGCGCAAGGCCGCGCCGGATGTGATTGTGGTCATGCCCTGCGGCTACGGCCTGGACAAGGTCATCACCGAGATGCACCTGCTGACCCAGCGCCCCGGCTGGAACGAACTCCCCGCGGTGAAAAATAAGCGTGTCTTCATGACCGACGCCAACGCGTACTTCTCGCGCCCGGGTCCGCGCATCGCGCAGGGCATCGAACAGCTCGCGCAGATGCTGCACCCGGAGCTTTTCCCGGTCGAACGGCCCGATTGGGAGCGCATGGATTAACCGGAACGCAATATTTCCTGAATGCAAAGAGAACCGAACTACGTAAAACTACCGGACCTGCCAAGTGGAGATGCGACGATGAGCCGTTTAGTCCTGGCCTACGACCTGGGCGGAACCAACGTGCGCTGCGGCGTGCTGAACGAAAAATTCGAGATTCTGTCGCGCGCCAAGACTTCGACCGGCAAGCATCCCAAGCCTGAAGATGTGGCCAAGAAGATGGCTGGGATGGCCGACGAAGTTCTGCAGAAGATCGGCAAGACCAAGAAGGATCTGGCGGTTGCGGGAATTGGTTCGCCCGGCCCGTTGAACTCGCAGACCGGCATGATTTACGAAACGCCCAACATCGGCTGGCACAACGTGCCGCTGGCAGAACTGCTGCAAAAAGAGTTGAAGGTGCAGACGTTCCTTGAGAACGACGCCGTCGCGGCCTGCTGGGGCGAATACATCAAAGGCGCCGGTGCGGGCCGCGGCATCAAGACGATGTTTATTCTCACGCTCGGCACGGGCGTTGGCGGCGCGCTGATCATCGACGGCAAAGTTTGGAAGGGCATCGACGACACCGCCGGGCACCTGGGCCACATGGTCATCTGGCACGATGGTCCGACGCAGGTGCGCGACAATCCGGGTTCGGTGGAAGCGCTGTGCTCGGCGACCGCCTGCATCCGCGATGCGCGCGAAGCCGCGAAGAAGCACCCCAAGTCGATGCTGGCGAAGGTGCCGCTCGACGAGATCAACGGGAAGTACGTGGACGAATGCGCGGCCAAAGGCGATGAAGTCGCGATCGGCATCTTAAACCGCATCGGCTATTTCCTTGGGGTGACGTGCGCCTCGCTGGCCAACGCTTTCAACCCGGAACTCGGTTTGATCGGCGGCGGCCTGGCAGCTTCGGGCGACAAGTTGCTGATTCCGCTGCGCAAGGAACTCAAGCGCCGGGCGCTCGATAACGCGGGCAAGCGCCTGCAGGTGGAACTGGCGAAGCTGGGCGACGACGCGGGTATGACCGGCGCGGCGGGCCTCGCGCTGCTGCGCCACGACGGCAAGCTTTAAGCTTTCAGACAACCCAAACGTCCGCGGGTGCTGATGAAGCGCTCGCGGACGTCTTATTTTACCGCGGCACCCATCGCGTAAACCAATCAGCGCCGGCTTCCGGCGGGATCACATGCCGGTTGAGCGGATAGAGCGTGCCCGAGGTCGCGGGCCGCGCATCGCCGGAATCCGTCGGCACCTGTCCGCCGCCGGCGCGGAATTCCGCGGGTGTGAAACCAAAGCGCCGCTTGAAGAGCCGCGTGAAGGCTTTCGAATCCGCGAAGCCCAGCTCAAACGCGACGCCTTTCACCGCGTGCTCGCCTGCGCGCAACAATCGTGCGGCTTCCTTTAACTTCGCGTGCAGGCGGTATTGCTTGGGGCTCAAGCCAAAGCGTGCTTTGAATTGCCGGATGAAATGATCGGCGCTCAGGCCCAATTCTTTGGCCAGGCGCTGGACCTGCAGCGGCGCGCTCAAGTCGCTGGCCAGACGCAAACGCGCGCGCTGCCACGGGTCGAGCTTCGGGGCCTTCGCATCGCGCTTCGCGCCGTCCTTGCGCGAGTGTTCGCCACACGCGCCCGCGATCAACGCAAGCAATTCATGCACCGCCGCGCGCACGCGCAGTTTGGGCGCCGCGCCGGGCTGCGGCAGTTCGAGGCACAGTGCTTCGAAGCACTCGCGCACTGCTTTGAACGCGCCGCCCAACGGAATGCACAGCGGAAGCGGGCCGGCTTCGTCGAGCCACGGCGTTAGGCGCTCTTTGGGCGGCGGCGCGAAGTTGATGTGGGATTGATAGAACGTCGTCGGGCCGAACGTGCCGTACTGGTTGATTTCGGCGGGGCGAAAGCAGATCAAGTCGCCAGCCTTGGCCGACCCCGAGCCCAGCGGCGCGATAAATTCGATGCGCCCCTTTTCGAGCAGCAACAGGTGATGTCCGGGAATGCGATAGCGATACCAGGGGTTGTCTTCCATGTGCCAGCAACTGGCCAGTTCGACGACCGGACTCAGTTCGTCCAGGCCCAGGTAGCCGGGGGTGCGTTGGTCCATGCGGTTTGCTTTAGGTCAGCAGGCTGGCCAGGTAGGCGACGCACTTTTTCGACGCGCCCTGGCGTTCGACGAACGCGCGCTGTGCCCGCGCGCCCATTGCGCGCGCTGCCTCCGGTTGCGTCAAAAATTTTTCGAGCGCACCCGGGACCGCGTCCGCGCCCGAAACCTGCACCGCGCCTTCGCACGTTTTAAGAATCTGGACCGCTTCGGCGAAATTGTGCATGTGCGGCCCGAAGACCGCGGGCAGGCCCAGCCCCGCGGGCTCCATGACGCTTTGCCCGCCGTGCGGAATCAGCGAACCCCCCACGAAGACCAGATCCGCGGCGCGGTACAGGCGCCCCAACTCGCCCATCGTGTCGATCAGGACTACGGCTTGCGTGCGTTGTTCTGCGGGCAGCATGTCGAGCGCCGCCGCACCTTTTTCTTTTAGTGCCGAGCGCCGGAGCACCGCAAAGCCCGCGCTCTCGATCTCTCGCACAACGCCGGGCAGTCGTTCCGGATGCCGCGGGCACAGTACGAGGCGCAGAGTCGGAATCGTCGCGCGCAATTTGGCGTACGCGGCCAGCAGCGTGCCTTCTTCACTCGGATGCGTGCTGCCGCCGAAGAGCACGCGCGCGTCTTCGGTGAGGCCCAGTTCTTTCCGCGCCGCGCTGCGTTCTTCGGGCGTGATCGAACGGGTCTCGACGGCATCGTACTTTACGTTGCCCCCGACTTCGACGCGTGCGGGCTCGACGCCGAGATCCTTAAGGCGCGCGGCGTATTCGTCATTCTGCGTCAGCCAACGCGTCACGCGCCGGAAGCTCCCACCGACCAGCCACCAGAACTTTTTGTAGCGCCCGCCGGAACGTGCGGTGATGCGCCCGTTCACGACCACGACAGGAATCCCGCGCGCGGCGGCTTCGGCGGTCAGATTGGGCCAGACTTCCAGTTCCATCAGCACGATCAGGTTGGGTTGCAGGCGTTCGAACGCGCGCCGCACCGACCACGAAAAGTCGTACGGATAATAAATCACGTTGTCCGCGCCGAAACGTTGCCGCGCGACGTTCTGGCCCGTGTCGGTCGTGGTGGAGACGACCAGCTCCGCATTCGGGAGCTGTTTTTTGACTTCCGCGATCAGCGGCACGGCGGCGTTGGTCTCGCCGACGGAGACCGCGTGCACCCAGATGCGCTGTGAATGGGCGCTTCGTGGCGCGAAATTACCCCATTTTTTGGAGAAGCCTTCGCGGTCCTTGCCCTTTACCCAGCGGCGATACAGCATAATCGGCCAGCCGATCAGCGCGGCGCTGCCGTAGAGCAGATTCCAACGCCACGACGCGCCGCAGCGCGCTTTAGGCGCGGGCGGCGGCACGGCCGTATGCGTGCTGAGTTCGGAGGCGGACACAGGCGTAGAATAACGCATGTTGGGCAAAGCGTAAGACGAAGGCGCGCCGCGTTAGCCGCAGCCTTCGGTGTCCATGAAGCCGTAGAGCAGCATGTGTCCGACGATCATCTGCGCATCTTCGATGCGGCCCATGTGCGTGTCCTGCACGTGGATGTGCAGTTTGACCAGCTCGCGCAGCTTGCCGCCTTTGAATCCCGAGATCCCGACGGTCTCGCAGCCCAGCGAGTTCGCCAGTTCGAGCGCCTTGATCACGTTCTTCGAATTGCCCGAGCCCGAGATCGCGACGACCACGTCGCCCTTGTTGGCGAAGTTCGCGAGCTGCTCGCTGAAGATGTCGTCGTAGCTGATGTCGTTCCCGATGGCGGTGATCCAGGGCATGTTGTCGGTCAGGGAGATTACGCGGAAACGCTTGGTGCGCCCGCGCGAGCAGCCCTTGCCGAAATCCACGGCCAGGTGCGAACTCGTCGCCGCGCTGCCGCCGTTGCCGAAAATCAGAACCTGGCGGTTCTCGGCGCGGGCCTTGTGCAAAAGCGCGCCAAACGCGGCGATTTTTTCCGGGTCGAGCTGGTTGAGCACGGCGGTCAGCTTGCCGATGTACTCTTTCGCGTACGCCGCGGTGACGGGATTCTTTTCAGAGACGGTCAGTGTGGCCATGTGGATCGGGCATCCTCCTCGGTGGTCCAACCAATCTAACGCCGCCGGGCCGCGGCTTCCAGTTAAGCCCGGCCCGCGCGGTCCCTCCTTATATAAGGAGACCTTTTGCGCTCCCTGCGCGCGCGGCGCGTGATATGGTCCCGCGTCAACTCGCGGAGGAGCAGCCTTGGCGGAGCGTCCAAAGGTCACGATTTTTACCGACGGGGGCTGCTCGCCCAACCCCGGACCCGGGGCGTGGGCCGCGATTCTGCGCTGCCCTGAAAAAGATCTGGAGAAGGAACTTTCCGGCTACGAAGCCGCGAGCACCAATAACCGCATGGAGCTTACCGCGGTCGCGCGCGCGCTGGAACACCTCAAGACCGCCTGCGATGTGACCGTGGTCACGGACAGCGAATACGTCGCGAACGCGTTTCGACAAGGCTGGCTGGCAAAGTGGAAGCGCAACGGCTGGAAGACCGCGTCGAAGGAACCCGTGAAGAATCAGGATCTGTGGATCGTGCTCGACGCCCAGGTCGCGCGCCACGCGGTGACGTGGGAATGGACCAAGGGCCACGCCGGCCATCCGGAAAACGAACGCTGCGACCAGTTGGTCAACGAAGTCCGCGCACGCAAGGGCCGCTAACGCGGGCTAGCGTTTTTACGCGCGTTACTTCTTCACGCGATCGCGCCACTTGCGCGCGAGCGAACCATCCGCCAGCAGCTTAATGAAGAATCCGCCGACCACCGAGCGCGCCTGGAAGTTCCGGATCACGCCCTTGTCGCTCCAGTAGCAGTCGGTCAGCGCCACGCGGCTGGTGGTTTCATCGGCGAACTTGTACAGCGGCGCGATCAGCGCTTCGAAATCCGCGCGCTTCTCGGCCAGCGTTGCCGACCAGACGGTCCAGTCGTTCTTGCACAGATGCGCGCGGCTGTCGAGCGGCAGGCCGTAAGGGTCCTGGTGCGCGAGATAATACGCGACTTCCTTGCGCGCGACTTCGGCAGGGAACAGATTCAGCTCAAGCAACTTGTCCCAGACCAGGTTGTACTTCTGGCTCCACGAACCTTTCTGGTCGAACGCGAGGCGGTAGTGGTCGCCGTCATTGGCCAGTTCGACCCACTGTTTCGCGCGCTGCTCGGCCAGCTTGCGGTAGCGCGCGGCTTCGTCCTTCTTGCCCGACAGTTCGCAGAGCAGCGAGAACGCGCCGATGCCCAGCGTCGCTTTGATCGAAAGATTCGCGTTGTGGGCCATGTGGCCCATGAAGTCGTCGGTGCAGAGCTGGTTTTCCGGATCGAGTCCCTTCTCTTCAAGGTACCCGGCCCAGGTTTTGAGCGTGTTCCAGAACGGCTGCGCGTAGTTCGCGTGGCCTTCCAGCTTCGCGATCGCCGCGACGAGGATCAGCATGTTGCCGCTTTCCTCGACGGGCATCTGGTACTCCATCGGCAAATGCGTTCCGCCGTACGTCTGCCCGTTGGCTTTGGGGTAATCGCCCAGGTCGTGCGGCGCGAATGGGTAGGGCCAGCGGCCCGACTGCGAATACTGGAACACCGGCGTGAGCTGCGCCTTCAACAAGTCCGGATTGAAGAGCAGGCAGAACGGCGCCGCCGGATAGATCACATCGACGGTCGCGATGAAGCCGCCGCTGTAATTTTCCTTCGAGAAGTAGACCGCCGAGCCGTCGTAGTCCGCGGCCAGCTTGTTCGCGGCGCAGTGCTGGCGGTGCGAAAGTGCGCAGAGCCGCGCGAATTCTTCGCCGCCGGCGTTGCGCAGGTCGGCGAGCAATTCTTCGTCGAACTTCTTGCAGCGTTCAGCCAGTTCGGCGCGGCGCGTGAAGGCTTCGCGCAGTAGCACTCCGAAGTCCGCGCGCGTCTTGCGCCAGTAGCCCGGCAGGCGGCGGTGGAAGAGTTCGACGCTGAAGACATCGTCGTACGCGAGCACCAGCGTCTTCTCGACGGATTTCGTCACCGCGCCGAGCGTGAAAACGCTGCTGAGCACCGGCCAGCCTTGGTTTACCGAGCGCGGCGTATCGAGGTCATCGTGCGCCGGCTGTGTGCCGTGCTTGGCGAATTGCGCGCGCATCGTTTCCGCATTCCCGGCGCACAAGGCCGCGTCGCTGGCGCAAACGTACAGGTGGCCCCAGTCGATGCGGTCGCAACCGGTCTTGTCGAGTACCGGCTGTTCGGTCGTGCCGACGCGCATGGTTTCAAACGGGCCCGCTTTGATGCGCGACCACGCGACCTTTTGCCCGCTGTGTGCGGCGGACCAATCGGACACGACGTCGTAATACAGGCTCACATCATGCGCCTTGCCGTCGGCGCTCTCGACTTTGAAGCTCACGTACGTCACCGGCCACGAGAGCACGTCCAGGTCTTCGGGCAGCGCGGGTGTGGTGAAGGTCAGTTCGAGCTTCACGCCGGCGCCGCTGAATGCGTAGATCGTGCGCGTGGGCAGAACATCGAGCGAGGTCTGCTCGAGCTGCGGGGAATTTTTCCCGCCACCGCCCGCGAAGCGGTACGCCACGCCATCGACGCGCAGTTGCCCGAACATCGGCATGCTCGAACCAGACCAATGTGTCGTGCGGTCTTCAGTCAGTTTGTCGGTCTGCGACCAGACGCTGAAGTATGGATCGCACGCGATCAGTGGCACGGCAGGCGGACGAAGCGGCTTCTTGTTGGACGGGACGGGCATGGTGGATTCCTTTCGCTTGGCTTTCTGCACTCGGCGCTCAGACCTTTTCAAGATACCCTTAATTTAATCGGTTCTCCATAGGTAGGATCAACATGGACCTTCGCGAAATACACAATATCGGCGAGCGCACCCGGGAGCGCATTGTGGGGCCTCGCGACTGCCCGGCGCTGGCCGCACTCGGCATCGGCCTGACGGGCATTTCCGCCGCGCCCTACGGCTTCCGGTTTTACCGGCTCAAGCCTGACATGAGCCAGTTGATCGTGTGTGTCGGCGGGCGCGGGCGCGTCTGGATTGACGGACGCTGGGCTGATTGCGGCGTGGGCCAGGCGTACCTCACTTCGCCGCACGTGTTACACGCCTACGAATCCGTGCGTGGCGAAGACTGGTTGATCTGCTGGGTCATGTATAACGCGGTGACCGGGAAGACTCCGGTGATCGAAGGTCCCCCGCGGCTCGTCGCGTGCGAAGGCGCCGCGCTCTTCTCCTGCATCGAAGGCCTGCACCGCGAAGCGCTTTCGAATTCGGATGCCGGCGTGCAGCAGCTCTGGGCGCAGCTTGTACATCTGCACGCGCGCCGCATCGTCGCGCCGCCGGAAAGCGACGCGCGGCTGGCCAGGCTCTGGTCATCGGTCGACGCGGACCTGGCTTTCGACTGGGACCTCGAGACGCTCGCAAACCTGGCCGAGACCAGCACCGAGCACCTGCGGCGGCTATGCGTCAAACGGCTGGGCCGCAGTCCGATGCGCCACGTCACCGAACTGCGCATGCGGCGCGCCGCGGCGCTTTTGGCCGCGCACGACTACAGCGTGCACCAGGTCGCGCGCATGGTCGGCTACGAAAATCCGTTCGCGTTCAGCACCGCGTTCAAGCGCTGCCTCAAGCTCTCGCCGTCGGCCGTGGCGAGCGCCAGCGTTCGGTGAGTTGCCCGCGCGCCAATCCGAGGTAAAGCCGTACGCGTTCTTTCTGCATCGGGAGCCGACATGGCCGACACGCCTGCCTGGGAAATTCTCGCCTTCGACTTCGGCAACTCGCGCGGGCGCTGCGCGCTTTGCACCAGGTCCGGACAGCGCGGCCCCGCTGCCGCTTTTCAGCGTGCGGAAGGTGAAGACGGCCCGCTTTGGCTTAAGCGCATGCTCGAGGCCGGCAAAAAGTTGCACGCGGAAAGCGGAGCGCCGAAGCTTTCCGGCGTCGGCGTCTCCTTTGGCGGTCCAGTTTTTCCCGATGGCCGAATTTTCTCGCACCACGTCAGCGGCTGGGAGCACGTGAATCTGGCGGCCGAAATGCGCGCGGCGTTCGGTGCGCCGTGCGCGGTCGACAATGACGGCAATCTGGGCGGTTTCGGCGAGCAGCGCTACGGTGCGGGCCGGGGCGTACGCGATCTGTTGTATTTGACCGTCAGCACCGGCATCGGCGGCGGCGTAATCCTGAACGGTCAGGTGCACCGCGGCGCGAATGGCTTGGCGGGCGAAATCGGCCACATGCCCATCACGCCGCTCGATCCAAACGCGCCTGAATGCACCTGCCACAAGCGCGGCTGTCTGGAGAGTCTCGCCAGCGGCCCAGCCATTGAAGCTCTGGGCCGCGAAGCCCTGAAGCACGCCGGCCGTGCCGTCCCGCAAGGCTTCACTTCCAAAAATGTTTTCGAAGCGGTGGCGCAAGGCGAAGCCTGGGCGCTGGCCACGCGCGAGCGCGCCGTTAACGCGCTTGCACAGGGCATCGCCGGCGCGGTCTGCATCCTCGATACGAAGCTGGTGGTGCTGGGCGGCGGCGTGACGCTCGCCGCCGATCTGCTCTTCGCGCCGCTACGCGAGCGCTTCGAGGAATTCCTGCCGCCGGTGCTGCGCGGGAAATGCCGCATCGAACCCGCAGCGCTCGGCGACTTCGCGCCCTTAATGGGCGCGTGCGCGCTAGCCTGCGAAGCGGGCGCTTAAGCGGCGCGCCAGCGTTTTAAACGTAGTACGTTATTCCGCCGGGCCTTTCCAGATGCTCCCGCCGAACGTGCAGACGTAGATCTGATTTTCGTTGGCCGGATCGAAAGCCACGCGCTGGCATACGTTGAAGGGTAGCTCCTTGAACGGCGTCCACGTCGCGCCGTTGTCCTTGCTCAGCCAGACGCCCGCGGTCCACGCGCCTTCGGCCAGCGTCGCGTAGATGTAGCCCGGCTTCTTTGGATGCAGGAACGCGCCGAAGTGTTCGGTGCCCTGCTGCAGGATGCGCTTCCATGTCGCGCCACCGTCCGTCGTGCGGTACAGCCCGGCTTCATCTTTTTTGTCCGCGTTCGACACGCCCAGGTAAATGATTTTGCTGTCCTTCGGGTCGAGCGTGTAATCCTTCGGCCACAGGAAGTTCTGCGAAGTATTCACCTTCTCCCAGTTTTCGCCCGCGTCCTTGGAGCGATACAGTCCTACGCCGTCGGCCAGAAACGCGCCGCCACCCCCGCTGGCGCGCATCGCGGTGATCAGGCAGAAGAGCGTGCCGTCGGCGTGCAGTTGCACGCGGATCGCGCGCATGTTCGCCGCCGCGCCGAGTCCTTTGTTTTTTTCCGTCCAGCTCTTGCCGTCGTCGACGGATTTGTACACGCCCTTGCCAAAGAGCGCGCAATACAGCGTGCGGTTGCCCTTGGGGCTCTTCGGATCGACGATCACGGAAATGCACGGCGCCACGGGCAGGCCCTGATTCGTGACCTTCCACCCATTGCAGAAATCCGTGCTGACCGCCACGCCGCCGCCGCCGTTCGCGCCGTGCCCGCCGCCGATGATGTTGTTGTTCGGAATGTCGTGCACGTCGGAGAACGCGCCCCAGATCTTGCCGGGGATTTCCGGATCGAAGGCCAGTTCGTAACACGTGTTCTGCCACGGCGGTCGGTTTTCGGCCGCCCACAGGCGCCAGGTTTTTCCGGCGTCGGGCGAAAGCGCGAAGCCGATGTCCGTGTAACAGATGTAGTGCCGCGCGGGCTCGAACGGATCGATGTAGTAATTCCACGTCGACGTCACCACTAGCCCGTTGCACGGGAACGTGGTCTTCTTATCGCCCTTGGGCGCGGATGCTTCTGCGTGGCCACAGCGGTAGTCTTTGCCGCCGTCATCCGTGATGAAGCAGCGGCCCATGTCCACGTCCATCATGATGTTCGGATCGCTGCCGCAGAGCACCGCGCCGAAGGGCGTGCCTTGATAGAACTGGCCGTTGGCCGCGACTTCATAGTCGTAAACCAGGTTCTGGTCCTTATAGCGCGGATCGGGAAAGAACGTCGGGCGCCAGGTCTTGCCGCCGTCTTCCGATTTATATTTGGCCGTGTGGTGTGGCGGCGGAATGCCCGTATTCGAATTGTGCGCGTAGACCGTCAGTGGTTTGACGTTGGTCGTGATCACCTGGTGGTATTCGACGGGCCCTTGCGGCGACCACTGATCGAAGCCCTTCAGCTCCAGGTTCAGGCCCGGACCCATTGCCGATTCCCACGTCTCGCCCTTATCCATCGAACGGTAAATTCCGCCCTTCAGGCTGCTGCCTTCCACTTTGCTGGGGATCGTGCAGTAAAGCGCGATGAGCTTGTCCTTCGCGTTCGAGCCCCCCGAAAAGCCGCGGATTCCGCGCCACGGCAGGCCGCCGCACTTCTCGGCCCACGCGCCGCCGCCGTCGTCCGAACGCCAGATGCCGTCCTTCGTCGCCGCAAAGCACACCCGACGCGCCGCGTCGCTGGTCTGGTCGAAGTGAAATGCGACCACGTCGCCATTCACGCCCGCGCACTTGGCCCACGTCTTGCCCGCGTCGAGCGAACGCCACGCGCCATGTTCCGCGCCGGCCAGCATCAGGTTCGGGTTGCCCGGATCGATTGCGATTTCGCCGTACATACTGTGCGGCAGGTTGCCGATCGGCTCCCACGTCTCGCCTTTGTTGCGGGAAATCTTCAAGCCCTGCCAGCCGCCCGCGGCGTAAATGATGTTCGCGTCGGTCGGATGAAACGCGGGCCGGCATGCGGTGCTCGAATTAATCTGGCTGTAGTGCTGCATGCGCCACGTATGCCCGCCGTCATAAGTCAGATACGCGGCGCTCATGTCGCAATTGATCATCATCATCTTCGGATCGACGGCGCTGATCGCAGGCGAGTACATCGCGCCGCCGCCGCAAATCCCCGAAGGCGTCCATTTCGTCGGCATCGGAGGCGGTGGGCCGCCCGAATTCGTCGCCGGGCCGCCATTCGCCGCGGTTCCGGGGCCGCCCGTGCTCGGCGTGCTTACCGGCGGCGCGGGCTTCGCGGCTTCCAACGCCGGGCCCAGCTTCTTGACCCACTCGTCGTAACGCTCCTGCACGCTCTTGTCCTTCAGGATCACTTTGTCGAGCACCGCGCGCGCCAGCTCGCCCTGGTTTTCGAGCGCAAAGAGCGCCGCGCTCAGCACGCATGCGCCGGGTTCCAGCGCGTCTTCCTTCGTGCCCGCGCCGCGCAAAATCATTGCAAGCTGCTTGTTCGAAATCTTGGCCCACTTCAGGTCCAACTCGATCCCGCCGAAATTCCCGTGCAGCGTCTCGGCTTTCTCGTCGAGCGCCGTGAACGTCGCGACTTCCGTCGGCATGCCCGGTCCAATGTTAACGTTGTTCAGCGGGCCTTTGCCTAACAGCGTTTTGAGCTGCTCGAAGCTGGCTTTGCGCAGCTCGTTGACCGGGTTGGCGGCGGGCGGTGCGGGTGTGTCGGCGCAGGGCGCGGATGTCATGATTTGAGACAACACGACCACACCTAAAATCAAGCTGCGCAGCATGTTTGGCGATCTCCCCACGGTATGAACGATTACCCCGCGCCGATCCTTCGCTAAAACACTACCTAAGATGGAAAATCAACCGATTCGTTCAGTGTATAGACGCCATATACAGCGCTCTTGCCCCTTTGCAGATAAGCTTCGATGCTGTATTTTATAAGCAGTAAGAATGGGAGCCGCAGGTGATCACAGTAGCTGCTGAAAATTACACTGGAGAGGGAATCTACACGATTCCCGAGGCCTCACGGCTCACCGGTGTTGACACCAGGACGATTAGGCGTTGGCTGCTTGGTTACGACTTCAATTCAAAATCTGGCCGGCGCTCTAGTCCTCCTGTCTGGGAGCCGCAATTGTCCAAGCGGTCAGGTATTACCGCACTCGGATTTTTTGATTTGAATGAAGTTCGCTTTGTGAATGAGTTCCGGCAACACGGCGTAAGTTGGAAATCATTGCGCCGTGCGGTGGATAAAGCTAAAACACTCTTAAATACTTCGCACCCATTTGCCTTGAAGAAATTCTTCACGGATGGAAAAACGGTTTTTGCTGAAGTTGCGAGAGAGACCGGCGAGCGCGAACTCTTGGACTTAGTTAAAAACCAACTCGCGTTTAAAAAGGTTCTTTCGCCTTCGCTATACGGGGATCTTGAATTTTCGCGCGATGAAATCTTAACACGCTGGTGGCCGCTTAGTAAAAAACGCTCTGTTGTAATCGATCCTCAACGTGCCTTTGGGAAGCCAATCGTTTCGAACGAAGGCGTGCCGACGGAAATTCTTTTTCGCGCGTATCAAGGTTCGAAGGCGCTGAATGAAGTTGCGGAATGGTATGATGTAACTATTGAAGCCATTAAAGACGCTATCGCTTTTGAGCGAGGCTTGGTCGCGTGAGATTTTTCTTCGACAATTGTATGTCTCCACGGCTTGCGGCTGCGATTCGTGAGATGGAAATTGAAGACGAGATTTTCACGCTTCGAGAAAAGTTCAAACCCGACACACCCGATATAACTTGGTTAGACCAATTGGGTAAAGAAGGGAATTGGATTATCGTTTCTGGTGATTTGCGAATAAGCAAGAGGCCTCAAGAACGGGATGTCTGGAAAGCATCGCGTTTGCCCACCATCTTTATGACAGATCAATGGTCCATGGCTCAAAAGTGGGAACAGGCAAGTTTGCTATTTCGCTGGTGGCCGGATCTAAAGAAAACTGCAAAGCATTTAAAGCCCGGTGAAGCGATCCAGATATTATTTCAGGGCAATTTCAAAGCCAGGCCTTTTACCTGAATCACGGCTTCTAACTTCAAATCGGCGCTCCACTTGCCGATACCTTTGGGATAGCATCCATTTTTGGGGATTCACGGGCCTACCCGTTGCTTTTTTATATGCAGCTATGCATAGCCGGAAAATCCGGCGTTGTGCATGCTTTTTTTAACGTAGCACCGCTCTTGAAAGGTCCATTCCATGCCGCGCGTGGTCCTGGTCTATCCCGAATTCCGTACGCCCACGTTCTGGAGCTTTCGCGAGGCGCTTAAGATCATCAACAAGCGCGCCAACATGCCGCCCTACGGCCTGATCACAATCGCCGGCATGCTTCCCAAAAATTTCGACCTCGAACTGATCGACGAAAACGTCCGCAAGCTCAGCGATGCGGACCTGCTGCGCGCCGACCTGGTGATGGCCTCGGCCATGATCGTGCAGAAGGAATCGCTCGCCGAACTCATCGCGCGCTGCAAACGCCTGGGCAAGCCGATCGTCGTGGGCGGGCCGCTCGTCAACACGGGCTTCGAAGAAGTCGCCGGCGCGGACCATTATTTCATCGGCGAAGCGGAGCAGGGTTTGGCTGCGTTCGTCGCCGACTGGCTGCAGGGCAAGGCAAAGAAGGCCTACGGCCACGTGATCGATGAAACCAAGGCCGCGCGCATCCGCACGCACTTCAAAAACGACGTGACGCTGATCGTGGGCGAACGCCCTTCGATGGCCGAAATGCCCATGCCGCGCTTCGACCTGCTCGAATACAAACTTTACGGTTCGATGGCCGTGCAGTTCAGCCGCGGCTGCCCGGTGGGCTGCGAATTCTGCGACATCTGGACCCAGTACGGCAAGCGCCCGCGCACCAAGCCCGTGGCGCGTCTGATCGCGGAACTCGACGCGCTCCTGGCGCTCGGCTACCAGGGTCCTGTTTTCATCGTCGACGACAACTTCATCGGCAACAAAAAGCTGGTCAAAGGCGAACTCCTGCCCGCGCTGCTGGCCTGGCAGGAACAGCACAAATTCCCGTTCCGCTTCTTCACCGAAGCTACGATCACGCTGGCCGACGACGACGAACTGCTCTCGCTGATGAGCCGCTCCGGCTTCGACATGGTCTTCTGCGGCATCGAAACGCCCGACGAAAAATCGCTGCTCGAAACCCACAAGGCGCTCAACACCGATTACAAAACGCACAACACCGTCGCCAAGCTGCTGGGACAGATCGACAAGGTCCAGCGCGCGGGCATCGAAGTCTGCACCGGCCTGATCGTGGGCTTCGACAACGAACCGGCGAACATCGACTTCGTGATGAGCGAATTTATCCAGCGCGCGAACATCCCCATCGCCATGGCCGGCCTGCTCACCGCGCTGCCCGAAACGGAACTCGAAAAGCGCCTCGTGCGCGAAGGCCGCCTGCGCCAGAAGTCCGCGGGCAACAACACGCACGGCTTTGAAGTGAATTACGAAACGCGCCGCCCCGAAGCCGATGTCGTGGCTTCGTACAAGCGCCTGCTCGACTCGCTCTACGACCGCCGCCTCAAGCGCTACTTTGAACGCTGCGAAGGCCTGCTCGACCGGATCGCCGCGCGCCCCAAGACGCGCCGCGCGGTGCGCTTCGAAGACCTGCGCACGCTGGCGCGCTCCATTTATACGCTCGTGCCCACGGCTTACGGTTGGAATTACGTGAAGTACCTGGTCAAGCGCTTCGTTAAGAACCGCGAAACGTTCGCCGACGCCGTGGCGCTCGCGGTCAAGGGCCACCACCTGGCCCACATCACGCGCACCGCAATCGAAACACACGAAGTCCATTCGCACTGCGCCGAAGTGCTGCGCCAGCTCGACGAATACCTGGTTTCGGTGCAGGCCTCGTACCGCCATGGCAAAGTGCGGCTCGAAGAAGCCTACGCGCGCCGCACCCTGGCGCTTAAGGAAGTCCAGCGCCGTATCAAGAAGCTGCAGCATTCGTCCCGCGACGCCGCGCGCCAGCATTACGAACACTTCGCCGGCCAAGTGAAGGAACGCTTCGCGCGCTTCGAGGCGCTAATGGGCCGCGCCGAATTCGGCCGCTAAATTCCGATCGTTACTATGCAGCCGTTGGCCTTGCCCGCGGCAGTAGCTTGCACCGGGTCTTGGTGCCACTGGCTGCGGCCGTCTGTAGCCAGTGCAAACCGTGAACTCCCGTGCAAAATTTTAGGGGTCCGTTTGTCTCCAATTCTAACTTTTTCACTTCTCTAAATCCACACAAATGAATGTGTTGCGAGATAGTTTCATAAATTTTGTTTCATAACCCCGGTTTGGACGCCTTATATATATAGGGGCATATTGAATTCGCGCCGCGCCCCGGCGCAGAAAAGGGGGCCGCTTGATCCAATGGCCGTACAGCACCACTGCCATTCATATAACTCAATGCAAAACAGGCCGAATGTGCACAAAATTTAAGAATTTCACGCCCTCGCAAATCTCATTAAATCCAGAATTTAAGGGAATGTACCGGCCCTTCTCGGCAGATTTCGCTAAACGGAGGTGCATAATCACTTACACGAATGTGTGTAGAGTTCGAGTGGCGTGGAGTCGAGCGCGGATTGCACTCCCAGCGGTTGGTACATTGCACAATCGTGCAGACTTTTGCAGGAAAAATCGTGCCGCCAGTTACTTCGCTAGGAGGCCCCGCTTGACCAGCAAGTCTTTCAATACCGCGCGCTGCACCTTGCCCGTTGACGTCTTCGGCAACTCTGCTTCGTCGAGCGCCACGAAAAACACGGGGCTCTCGTACTTGCCCAGGTTGCGCAAGTGCCCCTGTTTGACGCGCGCGGCAAGCTTTGCCCGGGCCGCTTCGCGCGCGTCCGCGTTCAGCGCGTCCTTAAATAGCACCACCGCGCAGATCTCTTCTCCGTAGCGCGCGTCCGGCACGCCGACCGCAAACACCGATTTGAGTTCGGGGAAGTCCTCAGTCAGTGCGTTCTCAATCGCCTCAGGCGAAATATTCACGCCGCCTTTGATGATCAATTCCTTTTTGCGTCCCTGGATGAAGAAATGTTTGCGCGTGCCAATCATTTTCCACGAACCCAGATCCCCCGAACGCAGCCAGCCGCTGCCCAGCACCGCCTGCGTTGCATCGGGATCGTTCAGGTACCCTTGCATGACCACCGGCCCCCGGATCGAAAGCTCGCCCAGCGCGCCTTCGGGCGATTCCTTGCCGGCTTCATCGAGGACCGTCACGTTCGCATACGAAAGTTCGACGCCCGCGGAATTCTCTTCGACCGCGCGGCGGTATTCGTCCGCGCTCAGGTCCACCGGCACACCGGTCACGCGCAAATTCACTTCGGTCAGGCCGTACCCCTGGATCAGCCGGATGCCGTACTCATCGACAAAACGTTTGGCCGACGCCGGCGGCACGGGGGCGCTGCCGATCAGGATGCGTTTGATGCGCGAGAGGTCTGCGCCGCCGGCTTTGACCTGCTCCGCCTGCGCGAGCAGGTCCTGCATGATCGTCGGGACGATGCTGGCGATGGTCGCGCCTTCGCGCTGCGCCAAGGCCCAATAGCGGCTGCCGCTGTAGCGGTTGCACAGCACCACGCGCGCGCGCTGGCTCAGCACCGTCAGCGAAAAAACCGAGGAGTTGATGTGATGGATCGGCAGCACCATAAAGAAACGGTCGTCGGCGCCGAGGTCGATCCACTTCACGATGCCGAACGCGTTGGCGTAGACGTTTTGCAGGCTCTGCATCGCACCTTTGGGATGGCCGGTCGTGCCGGAGGTGTAAATCGTCAGGATCGGATCGTCGGGCCGCGCCGAAGGCAGCGCGCCCGGCGCCGGCAGCGGTGTCTTGGCGAGCATATTTTCGTAGGCTTCGCCGAAAGGCGCCACGCCAATTGCAATCAGCGCGCCGCCTTCGGGCAGAGCGGTGCGCAGCTCGCTGACTTCCGCTTCGAAGCGTCCGCGTTCCTTGTAGTCGTCGGCGACCAAGAGCGCCCGCGCGCCCGAATTGCGCAGCTTGTACAGCTTGCGCTCGATGGGGTCCTTCTCCAGGTCGAACGGTACGGCCACCAGCCGCCCCAACTGCGCGGCGAGGTACCCTTCCAGCGCTTCGAGCCGGTTGCCCATGCCCAGGCAAAAGCGGTCGCCGTCCTTCAGCCCGCGCGCGCGCAGCGCCACGGCCAGCTTTTGCGCGCGCTCGAAGAGTTGCGCGTAGGTCAGTTCGCGCCGCCCGTCCTGTTCCACCTCGAGGTGCACGCAGGCGACGCGCCCGGGCTCGGCCTCGACATTGCGGCGCATGAACGTCTCAAAATCCGGCGCGGGAAAAGTGAAGTGCGTCTCCTGGCCGGATTTCAGAAGCAAGTCGACGGGTCGGGGCATGCGCGCGTCCTCAAGCAGGAGAGTCCTGTAACGTTACATATCTAAAGTTGCCGCCGGGGCGAGAGCGTTAATCAAAATCACACCAATTGCTCATTCGAGCCAAGCGTAAATGGCTCGAATGCCTGCAAACGGCTGCGACCGCCCCGTGCGCCGTCGCCGTTCGATGCACCTGTCGCGGATACTTGGCAGAACCACCTGGAGAAGCGCATGCCGAGCCGGCCCAACCGCCATATTCTGCAAGTCTTGCCGTCGAGCGCGTGGAAAGCGGTCTACGAACGCGAAGGCAAGATCGTGAAGTCCGATCTCGTGGCTTTCGCGCTGCTCGATGAACACGGCGCGCGCCGCGTCGCGGGCCTCGACCCCGCGCCGGGCAATGGCATTGGCCTGTGCGAAGAGCGGCCCGGCTTTCTCGGCTACGCGGGCCTCGACGACGACATCAACTGGTACAAGCTGGCCAAGAAAATCCGCAAAGCGCGCAGGAAGAAGTCGAAGAAATAGCCCGCCCCCGCCGCCGCACCCCTCCTTTAAATAGCCTCTAGCCCCGCCCGGTCTGCTCGCGCCTTGAGAATCCCCGTCTGCGCTGGTAAGAAACAGTTTCTAAGAGTCGTTATCGAAAGTCCCGGGGAACCGCATGCCCGAATTACGCAAAGACCCGCTGACCATGCGCTGGGTGATCATCGCCTCCGAGCGCGCCAAGCGGCCCACGGATTTTCAAGGCGGGCAGTCCGAGCCGATTCCAAGTTTCGATCCCTTTGCGGAAGGCAACGAAGACAAGACGCCGCCGGAAATCGCCGCGTACCGCGCACAGAACACCAAGCCCAACACGCCCGGCTGGCGCGTGCGCGTGGTGCCCAATAAGTATCCCGCGCTGCAGGTCGAAGGCGACCTGAACAAGCACGCCAACGGGATCTACGATCGCATGCACGGCCTCGGCGCGCATGAAGTGATCATCGAAACGCCGCTCACGATTCCCACGTTCACGCCGCTGCCCGACGAACACGTTCAGGAAATCCTGTGGATGTACCGCGACCGCCTGCTCGACCTGCAGCGCGATACGCGCCTCAAGTATGGCATGCTGTTTAAAAATGTCGGCCGCGCGGCGGGCGCGACGATTTACCACACGCACACGCAGTTGATCGCGACGCCGGTCGTCCCGCGCACCATCGCGCTGAAGATGCAAGCCTGCCGCGAGTACTACGAGTACCGCGAACGCTGCCTGCTCAGCGACATGGTCGAACAGGAAATCGAATTCCAGGCGCGCGTGGTCCTCGACACCGGCGCATTCGTCGCGTTCTGCCCGTATGCGCCGCGCTTTCCGTTCGAAACCTGGATCGTGCCGAAGTTCCAGTCGTCGCACTTCGAGCACTTGCAGGCGCCGGAAGTCAGCGAGCTGGCGCGGCTGCTCAAACGCACGCTGCTCAAGCTGGAGAAGGGCCTCAACCATCCGCCGTACAACTACATGCTCTTCACGGCGCCGTTCCGCGACGGCGGCGGCGAGTACTTCCGCTGGCACCTTGAGATCACCCCGCGGCTCACGCCGGTGGCGGGCTTCGAGTGGGGCACGGGTTTTTACATCAACCCCGTCCCGCCGGAAGAAGCCGCGCACTTTCTGCGCAACGTTAAAGTCTAGCGCCCATGTTAGCGCTGGTTCCCATGACCGAAGCCGCGTATGCGGCATTTCTCACGCGGGCCATCGACGATTACGCGGACTCCAACGTGGAGGCCGGCTTCTGGACGCGCGCTGAAGCGCTCGAGAAATCGAGCGCCGATTTTCGGAAGCTTTTGCCCGAGGGGCTCGCGACGCCGCGGCATTATCTCCGCACCATCGTTCGGGACGCCGATGCCCAGCGTGTCGGGGAAGTCTGGTTCGCGGTCAAGGCGGATAGCGCCAAGCGCGCGGGCTTTATTTATGAACTGTTTGTCGAAGAGAAATTCCGGCGGCTGGGCTACGCGCATCAAGCCATGCAACTGGTCGAGGCCGAAGCGCGGAAACTAAATCTGGCTGAATTGGAATTGCACGTCTTTGGATACAACCATCCGGCGCGCGGCTTGTATGAAAAACTCGGCTATCAGGTGGCCAGCCTGAACCTGATCAAGAAGCTGTAGGCCGCGCTTCAGAAATATCCCAGGGATCGCAGCACACCCTAAGCAATCGCGTTTCAGGTGTGAGACGTTGCCCGCGGCTTGTGCGCTTGGTCCAAGCGCGCGGCACGTCTGTGCTGTGCAGTGCTTAAGCGTGCGGTGCGATCCCTGGGATAAGTTC